>SDBT01008175.1_pt1 | contig 17117 bp, 13 predicted proteins | sample 2277101 | NCBI WGS metagenome assembly SDBT01 (sample SAMN10404973, study PRJNA504765) | marine sediment metagenome | isolation source: marine sediment core GS10_PC15, 103 cmbsf | place: Arctic Ocean: Southern Knipovich Ridge | collected 2010
ATCCATTTTTCGAGTACTTTCCATTAATGCGACCTACCGTCTCATCTACATGATGCTTTAAAAACTTAGTATCAATCCGTCGAAGTTGAAACTCGGTCGCGAGCAGAGATTTCAGCAAAGATTCGACGTCAGCTTTCAGCCAAGAATCTTGAAAATAATCGATAACAGAATCTCCTTCAATTCCATTTATAACGAGGACTCAGATTTCAAGCGCAATGTCGATTCTACCCGCACCACCGATATGCAGGGTTCATTCAAGGCGGATATAACGTTTAATCTTCCCAGTCTATTTTCGTCGGGCAGAGGCCGGAAACCGCCAAAGGCTCAGAGGCAGGGAAAGAAAGAGACCGACAGTGACCCGTTTTTGGATGAGGAAGAGGATGAAGAATCCGAGCGCAGGACGGCCCTTCCTAAACGGGTTTTCGGTGGAGTTCGGCAGATTTTCAGGTCCATAAAACCTGTTCGAGCTACTTATCAAAAAGACAAGAAATTGGCTCGACGAGGTTTATTGGAGAGACCAAACTGGATGTATGTGTTTGGTTTTGCCGATCACCCTCGGGCCGCAACCAAAACCACCAGCGGCCTGACCAGAACCGATAACACGGTGCTGACTGATAGTTATCGATTGGAGAGTGGGCTGCAGCCCATTCGCAGTCTTGATATAAGAACATCTTACAGTTTGCGAACACAAATCACCAGGGGCACCACAGATCCGACCAAATTGAAATCAGTTACCTTCCCTGACATAAATGCTAACATCACCGGTCTGGAGAAAATTGCCCTGTTTAAATTGATAGCCAAAACCGTTAGCTATCAATTCGGGTATTCGAAAAAAGTTGACGAGAACGGGCGGGAGGATACCGGGGAGGTGTATAAACGAGATACAGCGAAAATCTATTCCCCCATTTTCGGGCTTAATATCACTTTCGCAAACAATATCAGGGGCACCTTCCGCTATGATAAGTCTAACAGCCTTTCAAAGAACCTCAGGAGCGTGGGCCAATCCGACAGGGAGGTGAAGAGCTCCGATAGTAATATCAAAGTAAGTCTCTCATACAGTTTTACAGCTCCCAAGGGATTGAAGCTGCCGTTCTTGAAAAGAGTGAAATTCGACAGCCAGCTTTCAGTTTCGCTCGATGTATCCATCGGTAATAATAAATCTGAATCGGTCACCAATGGGAGGAAGTCAGTGGATTCCGATCGGAAGAACATTACGATCGAGCCAAAATTTAGCTACCAGTTTTCGCGGGCTATCACCGGCGGATTGCGAGCGCGCTGGAATGATTCCGATGATAAAATCCAGCAGCGTAAACACCATGTCAGGGAATTAGGCATCTGGACGGAGATCAGGTTCTGATGTTGTCAAAATCGTTAATGGCCGTTTTCGCGTTATGCCTGGTTATGATTCTTTACTCATGCGACGAACGTCCCGAATTTGATGGTGAGAGAGCTTATTCCGATCTATTAACGCAATGTTCCTTCGGCCCCAGGGTAGCCAATACCGAATCCCACGCAAAGGCCGGGGAATTCCTTTATAACACTCTTCTGGAGACTACAGACATCTGCAGGATTCAGAGATTTACAGTCTATGATTCAATCGCCGGGCTGCAGAGGAACATGTTTAACATCATTGCCTCCTATTATCCCGAGAGTGAAAAGAGGATTATGCTATGCGCTCACTGGGATAGCCGTCCGATATCAGATGAAGATCCCGACAGCAGTAATTTCAATCTTCCATTACCGGGGGCCAACGACGGCGCTTCCGGAACCGCTATCCTTCTCGAAATGGGTCGCCTGTTCAAAAACCATCGGCCACCGGTGGGAGTCGACATTGTCTTGTTTGACGGTGAGGATTATGGTACCGACGACTGGCAGGGGGGCTGGTTTATGGGATCGAAATATTTTGTCGAATCGCTTCAGGGATATAAGCCCCGTCTCGCCATATTGCTCGACCTGGTGGGGGATTCCGATCTGCAGATATATAGAGAGGCGATCTCACAAGAGTACGCTGGTGATCTGAACGATTATATATGGAATATAGCCAGGGAAACCGGAGTCGATGCTTTTAAAGACTCGGTCAAGCACATTGTAAGCGACGATCATATTATGTTATTGGCCGGTGGCATAAAAGCGATTGACATTATAGATTTCGATTATCCATACTGGCATACGCAGGAGGATACTCCGGATAAATGCTCCGCGGAATCCCTTGCGAAAGTGGGTAGAGTGATTGTAGCGGCAATCTTCGACGAGAGGATAAAACGCTTTTAGCTGAAACCGGAAGCCGGGAATCTCGTATATCAAGAGGGAATGATTGCAGGAATGGAAAAAACCTCTAAAATATCGCTGTTGGCCGGGATAATATTCTCAATAAGCTGCTCATCGGTTGATGCCACCAATCCGGTTGAGGAATCCGGGAATCTGCTGGCAGAACTCAGCGGTCAATCTGTATTCGAAATTCGGGGAAGCACAAATCTGCAAGGAGCAATTCGGATTCTTTCACGCCAGATCAGCGATGTCAAAATTGCCTTCGACAAAAGGGCCAGAGCCTCATCCGAAGCGGAGTCCAGACGATTTCTGGATCTTATCGATTTCAAGCTACAGGTTGAAGATGATAGAGTGGTCTTTAAAATATTGTCGCCGTCGCACGCCCCCTGGGAGGGCAGCGATCATAGTGTCAGGGTGGAGATTTTCGTTGAACTCCCCGAGAAAATGAGCATTGAGGGAAAGTTCGATTTCATGGTGGTGAATATCGGGGGGCCGTTTCAGGGTGTTGATCTGGAATCCGGTTTTTCTACTATTAGCGTAGAGAGAATCTTCGGTCCGGTTGAAATTGTCACTACCTACGGCCATATCCAGCTTCATACGATCAAAGGCAGTCTCAGAGCTGAAACGCAGAATGGGAAGATTGCGGTTAGCGATATTATTATCCCTTCGGGGTATGCTCTTTTGCAATCCTCCAATGGTATGATAAGGCTCCAGGATATTCAAGGTCCTGTTGAAGCTTATACGAGTTATGCGGAAATAAATGCCATCGATATCGAGGCACCGGACGGCTCGGTTGTTTTGAGGACCAGTTACGCGCCCATCAAGGTACAAAGAGTCAAGGGCGAGTTGATTTTCGAGACGTCTTACGGCCCCATGGAAATCGTGGATGTATCAATAAATCACGGGAATTCCAGGTTTGAGACCAGCCATGCGCCAATAACTGCTCGTTTTGAAGAAATATCAAATTGTGAGCTTTACATCGCCAATGATTATAACGGAATCGATCTCTCAATTCCCCGGGATATCTCCGCTGTTCTGGTTGCCAGTGTCAGCGAGGGAGGTCGGATCTCGACCAGGAATCTTAGTCTGAAGCCCACAGTTCTCAACTTGACTCGTCTGGAGGCGCTTCTGGGCGACGGCGATTCCAGAATCGAGGTTAAAGTCAGCGGCATCGGTAGCATTAATGTTAATGGCCAATAATTGACTTGCATCTATCCTTAAGCATGCCCTATTATCTTTCCGAATTTCAAAAAGGAGTCTAAATGGATCGATTGATTTTGTCGTTAATGGCCTTTATTGTTTTAATTTGCACTACCGCCCGGGGTGGCCCGGTGGATGGGCTGGAGTATCAATCGGAATCGGTTGCTACGACCGGCCAGATAACTGCCGGTATCATAAACCCGGCTGGCCTGGCGTTTTACGGAGCCATGGGCATGCGATACACTCACAGTTTCACCGATTCATCATATGGAGGCGACGACGGCTTGTTGATCAGTTCCCGCCGCGGATTTTTCGCCCTGGAGTGGCTTAATCATACAAGCAACTCTTTCAGAAGAAAGTATACTCTCGGAATGGGGGATAGGCTGGCTCCCAATTTTTATCTAGGATTTACATATAGCTGGTTTGGAGGCGCCGACGAGCTTTATAAGAAGATGAAAAACTGGAAACTCGGCATGATGTATCATCCTCGTCCATTCGCCTCGCTGGGATTGGTGGTCGACAGGCTGAATCAGCCTGAGTTCGGCACTATGGTCCAGAGAAGACTTTATCGAGCGGGTCTGGCTGTCCGTCCTTTCGGAGAGAGATTCGCGATCTCGTCTGATCTCAGGTGGCTGGAGGGCGAGGGAGTGGAAAAATTGCAGGGCAATTTCCGTACCGCATTCGGCCCTTACAGAGGCATTTTTTTCAGCGCCGATTACGCCACGGAAGGTTCCTGGCGGATAGGTCTGACTTTTGATTTCGACCAGACGAGAGTGGGAACACAGGGACGGCTGAATAATTCTCAGAATTTTGCCGGAGGAAGCTATTTTATCGAAGTCAACTCCGTCCGTTACGGCTCCGTATTCAGAAAATCCGGTAGAATCGGGACCATTACCTTAAGCGGCGACATTATCGAGGAGCCCACCGAACGACCGCTCTTCGGTTCCCATGGTAGATCCCTTTACTCGGTAATTGCAGCCTTGCGTAAGGGGGCAGCGGATTCCCGGATAAGCGGTCTATTCATGAAAATTGATGGTATGCGCATGAGCTTTTCCACTTCTCAGGAGCTAAGAAATGCCATTTTAGATTATCGCAAAAATGGGAAAAATGTTATCGTCTATCTTGAGAACGGGGGAAATCTCACCTATTATCTGGCGTCCGCCGCCGACGAGATCTATATGAATCCATCGGCTTATCTGGAGTTGAATGGGCTTTCCGCAACCGCCGTTTTCTATGCCGGGGCTATGGCTAAGCTTGGCATTGAAGCTCAGGTTGTGAGGACGGGACCGCATAAAACTTATGGCGATCAATACACTCAGCAAGGGTTGACGCCGGAGGCCAGAGAGCAGATCGAATGGCTGCTGGATGACCTCCATGATCAACTGGTCGAAGGTATTTCCGCAGGGCGACAAATCCCGTGGGAGGACGTAAAGAGATTGATAGACAACGGCCCCTATACCGCGAAAGACGCGTATGTGGCAGGCCTCATCGACGGTCTTAAGTATCCCGATGAATTCACTGATACCGACGATTCGGATGCTTTCTCACGGCTCGTTGATCTCGAGAAATTTTATGGAACCGAAGATTATTATAGTCGCTGGAGCGAACCCAAGAAGATCGCCATAATCTATGCTGATGGTTCGATTGTAGCCGGTCATAGCGGTAGGGGGATTCTGGATGGGAAGAGGCTGGGAGCAATTACTCTGTCAAAATCGTTGGAGGCCGTTCGATCCGATCGCAGTATTAGAGGGGTTGTTTTGAGAGTCAATTCGCCGGGTGGGGAGCTCTTTGCCTCCGACCGCATCTACCGCGAGCTGGAGTTATTAAAAGGCAGAAAACCATTGGTGGTATCCATGGGGGGCGTGGCGGCTTCGGGCGGATATTATATATCAAGCCCGGGCGATGAGATCATGGCTTCCCCCGGCACTATTACCGGTTCGATCGGAGTAGTTGTCGGTAAACCTGACTTCTCAGGATTTTATGAAAAGATCGGCATAAACATAGAAACCATAAAAAGAGGGAAACGCGCTGATATCAGATCTTTTGCCAGGCCCGCTACCGACGACGAGATTGCTTTGGTCGAAAAACAGACGTGGCAATACTACGATGATTTTGTGTCGAAGGTTTCCGCCTGGAGAAAACTGGATTACGATTCGGTCGATGCTATTGGCCAGGGGAGAGTCTGGACGGGTCGGCAGGCTCTCAGATGCGGGCTGGTAGATTCTTATGGTGGCATCTGGGAGGCTGTGGAGCTGGCACGTTTGAAGGCAGGTATCGACCCCGAAGATAAATTGGTGATAAAGGTGTATCCTCGATATGGTTTTTCGTTGTTTAGATGGCCGACGGTTCCAAAGATCGAAACCTACATGGCCGATATAATCGGAAAGGGGGTAAGCGACGGGTGGCTGTTGAGAATGCCCTTCGATTTGAATATCAGATAATTATGGAGGAGGGATGAGAGTTGTATTGATAATTGCGGTTCTTCTTGCAACGCCCGCTGGCGTAACCACAGCGCAAGCCGGCGAGTTGGCGTTCCCGGTTGAACAGCATAACCTCGAAAACGGGATGATGGTTCTTCTCATTCCCGACCATTCCTGCCCGTCGGTGACGATACAGGTATGGTATAAAACCGGAAGTCGAAACGAACGTCCGGGAATAACAGGTATCTCACATCTGTTCGAACATCTCATGTTCAAGGGGACCGCGGAGTTTCCGGGCAACACTTTCGATAAGTTGATCGAAGCCAGCGGCGGTTATGATAACGCCTGGACATGGGTCGATAATACAGCCTACTACGAGGTTGTGCCGCCCGATAAACTGGAATTGGTGCTTAAAATGGAGGCCGATCGCTCCCGGAACCTTATATTGGATGAGAAAAATCTATCATCCGAGCGGAATGTAGTGATTAACGAACGGCTATGGAGTATCGATAATTCCCCTGAGAATTCAATGTATGAGGTGCTCATTAACAATGCTTTTGTGGCGCATCCATACCGTTGGGAGGTTATAGGCTTCATGAGCGATATCAGGGCGATAACACTTGAGGATTGCCTGGAATATTACAGGATACATTACGCCCCAAACAACAGTTTCATGATCATCTCCGGTGATTTTGAGCCGTCGAAGGCTATGAAGCTGGTTGGAAAATATCTTGGTCCCCTGAAGGTCGAGAAGACTCCGCCGCCCGTCACGTCGGTTGAGCCCGAGCAGAAAGGTGAGAAAAAAATAGAATTTCATCGCGCCGCTCAATTATCCGCGGCTATGATAGGCTATAAGATCCCCGGCGGGACCGATCCCGATATTGTCCCTTTGCAAGTGGCTGCTAAAGTGTTATTCGACGGAGAATCATCCCGGCTCTATAAGAGACTTGTCTACGAAGAACAGATAGCTTTAACGGTGGAGGGAGATGCGGAGATTCACCACGATCCGCACCTGTTTTATGTTTACGCCCAGGCTACGCCCGGTTCCGATATCGAGGAAATCAAGAAAGTAATTTTCGAGGAAATCGACAGGCTGGCGACCGAACCGATCTCGGATGATGAACTTCGGAAGGCCAAAAATCAAATGGAATCGGATTTCATTATGGGGCTTCAATCGAATGTGGGCAGGGCCAATAATATCGGCATGTTCGCAATCAACACCGATGATTACAGCAATATTTATAAATATCCGGATCAAATTCAGGCTGTTACATCAGAGGATGTTATGAGGGTTACCGGTGAGTTTCTTACGGCCAGAAAGAGAACCGTGGTGACTCTGCTACCCGAGGAGCAAGAGTAGCCTGATGAGGCATCGGCCCAGTGATCGTTGGAGGATAAAATGATAAGCAAGATATTCCTTTCCATAGTTTTTTTGTTTCTCAGTTGCATTAATGTTTTCGCAGGCGATGTCAAGCTTCCGCCCATTACGGAAAAGACGCTGGACAACGGCCTTTTAGTAGTCGTAGTGGAGAACCATGAGCTCCCGATAGTCTATATGAAAACGGTGATAGTGGCCGGATCGCTTTACGATACGAAAGAACTGGGGGGGCTGGCGAGTTTCACGGCCGATATGATTCGCAAAGGAACAAATACCAGAACTGCGGTCGAGATTGCCGAAACCATCGACTTCGTGGGCGGTTCTCTAAACAGTTCGGCCAGCCGGGATGCTATTTATGTCAACACCAGTGTATTGGTAAAGCATTTTGATATTGCCCTGGATTTGCTCTCAGATATTATTCTCAATCCAGTATTCGACGAGGACGAAATCGAGCGAAAACGCAAGAAAACGTTAAGTGAGATAATCCAGTCGAAGGAAAGGCCCTCTACGGTCTGCGCTAACGCCTTTAATGATATTCTTTTCGGCGTCCACCCCTACGGGCATCCCGTGATTGGAACGCGGGAGTCGGTCCGCAATATCGCAAGAGATGATATTGTCAATTTCTATGAAACGTATTTCCGGCCGAATAATTCTATTCTGGTTATAGCAGGTGATATTGAGCCGAATGACGCGGTGGCCCGAATCGCCGATGCTTTCAGGGGCTGGCAAAAGGCGGAGATTCCCGATCTCTCGACAACATCATTTATAGTGCCAGAGGGGCACAAGATTCTTTTGATCGATAAGCCGGACGCTACTCAAACCTATATTCGTTTCGGCAATTTTGGAATTACCAGAGGTAACGACGATTATTATTCGTTTCTGGTCATGAATTACATCCTGGGATCAGGCGTATCATTTGTAAATCGCCTGATGCAGCAGGTTCGCGATGATGCCGGACTTACATATGATATTCGTACCGTAAACGAATTCCATTTGCTGCCGGGCGCATATTATTGTAACACGTTTACCGAAAACGACTCCACCCTGAAAGCCATCAATGCCGCCATCGGTATTATGAAAGACATGGCCGAAAATGATGTCAGTGATGATGAATATAAAAATGCTGTCAGTTTCTGGAGCGGTTTTTATCCTATTACTCTGGAAACGCCGTCACAGGTGGCAAATGAGATAATAAAGACCGAAGTGTATAATTTGCCTTTTTCCTATATCGAGGATTTCGCCAAGAACATACAGAGGGTGAAGAAAAAAGATATCCGGCGAATCGCAAAAAGACTTATCGATACCGACAATATGGTCTTCGTGGTTGTCTCCAATGCCGCCGATGTCAAAGATGATCTGGAAAAACTCGGCACGGTAACGGTCAAGCATATAGATGACTTTTAGAACGGGATTTAAAGGTCTGTATAATTGGCGTATTGCTTAACCATCCGGATATGGCAAATCGCCGTTTTTGTCTTCCAAAAATATTTTTTTCGTCGCCATGGCGCAACATCAGCATAAAGACAATGCGAATCAGCCATAATGATTAATATATTTTTTTTACTGGCAATCGTTTTCATTATTCCCTATAAATAGATAATGACAATTCTCCGAGCCTTGCGAAAGATCAATTTAACAACCTGGATATTCATAGGAATCGCCTGCGGAGTCCTGACCGGTTCGTTGATTGGCGAACCTGCCCTGGTGATAGCCGGGCCGCTCGGTGATCTTTTCATCCGCCTTCTGAGGATGATTATCGTCCCGCTGATCGCTGCCTCGTTAATATCCGGTATAACCAGTATCGGCGCCGGTGAAGGGTTGGGCAGACTCGGCTGGAAGACATTCGTCTATTACATGTCGACGTCCATTTCAGCGATCATAGTCGGAATGGTAATAATGAATATCGTCTCGCCGGGTTTCGGTGTTCACATGGATCTTGGCGAGACGCCGGAGGCCTTCACGGCATCGAAAAGTGTCTGGGATTCGGTGTATGGTCTGATATTGAAAATGGTCCCGCCGAATTTATTGAAGGCCATCGCCGACGGCGACATTCTGCCCTTAATATTCTTCTGCATTATGATCGGCGTTTTCATTACGCGGTTACCGGAAAAACCACGAACCCTTTTGACGGGTCTTTTCTCAGCCTTCTTCCAGGTCATGATGAAGGTAACGCATCTGGTCATCAGTGTGGCGCCGATCGGTATTTTTGGTCTGATCACGAAAGTAGTTGCGACCACCGGCTTTGAGGTCCTGGGGCCGCTGTTGATATATTTCTTCTGTATTCTGGGCGGGCTATTCTTTCATGCCTTTATAACTCTACCGTCACTTCTCAAGTTTGTCGGCCGGGTCAATCCCGTCAGGCATGTTAAGGCCATGGGGCCCGCGCTTTTAACTGCTTTCTCCACCGCATCGTCGGGGGCAACGTTGCCCTTAACTATGGAGCGGGTGGAGAAAAATGCGGGCGTCTCCAATAAGGTCACCAGTTTTGTGCTTCCCATGGGGGCAACCATCAACATGGACGGCACGGCATTGTATGAGGCGGCGGCGGTTCTGTTTATCGCGCAGACATATGGAATCCATCTCGATATTGTCCAGCAGATCATCGTGGTACTGACGGCGCTGGCGGCATCGGTGGCCACGGCGGCCATCCCCAAAGCCTCTCTGGCCACGATCCCCATGATTATGGCGGCCATAGGCGTCCCCTTCGAGGGTATTGCGATTATCCAGGTCTTCGATAGAATACTCGATATGTGCCGCACCACGGTCAATGTCTGGTCCGATTCCTGCGGCGCCGTTGTGATTGCCCGCACGGAAGGAGAAACACCGCTGGCAGACTAAAGGCATTGCAAAAGAGCACTTTACAGATAAAGAACATCGGCACTGGCTGCGATTATCAGTATCCCGGTGGCCAATTTTCATGACAATCTAAAGCTGCGAAATTGTATATCCATCCCCTCCGGCAGATATATTGCGAAAATTCAATCGGCGCTTGATAATCCTGGATGAATTCATTATAATGTTAAAGAATGAGTGGTCTTGATTTAGAGTGATCAACGATGTTTCGTTTGTGGGAGTTGCCGTGGGTAGGCGGGCAACTGTGGTGAGAAAGAAATAGCTATGGGATCTGACGACCTGTTGATGATTTGTGCCTCGGCTTTTGTCGGGGTATTTTTGTTGCTTACGCTTCTGGCTATAGTGATGCGGATTATCATAGTCATTTTTCCTCAAAAAGCAAAAAGGACTGACGCTGCTATCGTCGCTGCCGTAACGGTAGCAGCTTCCACCGCGTATCCAGGTACAAGAATTACAAATATCGAGGAGATAAAATGATTTTCACTAAAACTCCTAAGAAAATAAGGGTGATGTTCACGACTTTCCGCGACGGCCTTCAGAGCTCGTTCGGAGGGAAAGTTCGTCTCAATGATTTTCTTCCGGCCTTGAAGGTCGCCGTCGAAGCGGGTATTCGCCACTTCGAGTTTGGAGGCGGTGCCCGGTACCAGGCCCCATGCTTTTATCTGGGCGAGGATCCCTTTGAGGATATGAAAAAGATCCGTGAAACTGCTGGTCCCGATGTCGATCTGCAGATCCTTACACGTTCTGTTTCAGGCGTAACTTTAACAACCCAGTCGATGGAGGGTCTGAAGCTGCAAGCCAAGTTGATGAAAGAGAACGGCACCACCTGGGATCGGAACTTCGATTATATGAATGATGTCGATAACCTGATCAAGACGGGCAGGCCGATTGTCGAAGCCGGAATGCATCATCAGACAACCATTGCACTTATGGGCTTGCCGTTCAAGTCGGATAAGGTTCATACCCCGGCATTCTATATCGATATCGGAAAAAGGCTTCTTAAGGGGGATATTCATATAGACAGTATCTGCCTGAAAGATGCCAGCGGTACGACTGATCCTAATACGGTTTACCAAACAGCGGTCGGTTTAAAAAAGATTATGCCCGCGAAGATGCCATTATGGATGCATACCCACGATACCGCCAGCACGGCGGTGGCCTGTTATATGGCAGGCATCGCCGGCGGAGTGGACGGGATTGATCTCTCTGTCAGGCCGATGGCCAGCGGTACGGTTCAGCCGGACGTGCGTTCCATGGCTCATGGTTTGAAAGGCACCGGATATTCACTCGATATTGACGCCTCCAAAATGGGTGCAATCGAGGATATGCTCACTGATCTTATGAAAGATTACAGCTTCAATCCCGCTACCACCACGGCCGATGCGCGCGTGCTGGGATTCCCCATGCCGGGCGGCGCTATCGGGCCTAACGTTCATATGATGGTCAAGGCCGGCATCATCGATAAATACGGCGACGTCCTGTCCGAGTTCCCGGTGGTGGTGGAGGCCGGCGGCGCCTGGACCAGCGTCACGCCCGGCAGCCAGCAATACTGGCTGCAGGCATTCAACAACGTCCTCTACGGAAGGTGGAAAAAGATCGATGCCGGATATGGGAAAGCTGTGCTGGGATATTTCGGCAAAACCCCGCTGCCGCCCGATCCGAAAGTGATCGAGATTGCATCCGAACAACTCAAGCTACCGGTATTCGAAGGCGACCCGCTGGAAGCGGCTCCCAAAAACATCGCCGGCGCCAAAAAAGCGCTGGAGGAAAGAAACCTGACGATCAATGATCACAATACTTTTTTGGTTCTTGCGGCTATGGTCCCCGGCAAGAAGATGGAACTTAACGAGGGAATTCGCCTTCTGACGGGGAAAGGCAAGATCGATATTCCGCTTAAAAAGAAAGCGGAACCTAAACCCGCAGCCGCACCATCTGCGGCCCCGGCCATCACAGGACCCGTAACCACACGATGCACGGTGGAGGAAAACGGTTCCAGGCGGACTTTCGTGATCACCATGGAACCGGTGACAGGCTCGGGTTCAGCAGCCGTGGATTCGCCGCCCGGGGTAGCACAGGCCTCAACCAATGGGACAGGCGTCTACTCCACGTTTGCCGGATTCGTTGAGGTAGTGGATATTATGGTCAAGACCGGGGATACCGTCAGCAAGGGGCAGGTGGTGGCGGCGGTGGAGGCCATGAAAGCCAAACACGAAATCAAATCACCATGCGACGGGAAGGTGACCGGTATCAATGTGCAAATCGGCGATGAGATAGATTCCTCCAAACCTATCCTGACAATCTCATAAGGCCTGATCGATGGAAACAGTATTAGAGCTTTTGAAGCAATCCGGCTTCGCCAACTTAAGCTGGGGTAACTGGGTCATGTTTGCGGTGGGGGGAACTCTGATTTACCTGGCCATCGCCAAACATTACGAACCGCTACTTCTGATACCGATCGGTTTCGGAACCATTATGGCCAATCTGCCCCTGGCCGAGATGGGGGCGTATGACAGTGGTATTATCGCTTTGATATATGACTCCGGCATCAAAACGGAGCTTTTGCCGCCCATAATATTCCTCGGCGTAGGAGTTTTGACCGATTTTCGCCCTCTTTTGGGTCGGCCGGTAACATTTCTCCTGGGCGCGGCGGCGCAGTTAGGGATATTCGTAGCTGCTTTAAGCGCAGCTTATATATTGAATTTCGATTTCAAAGAAGCAGCCTGTATCGGCATTATCGGCGGCGCCGACGGCCCGACATCGATCTTCCTGACAAGCCAGCTGGCCCCGCATCTTCTGGGGCCGGTGGCGGTGGCCGCTTACAGCTACATGTCGCTGGTGCCGATCATACAGCCGCCCATCATGCGGTTATTGACAACCACTAAAGAGAGAGCCATCGATATGCCCCAGGCCAGACCGGTCTCAAAGACTGCCGTCATCATCTTCCCCCTGGTCACCGGCGTTATCGCATCGCTGGCGATACCAACAGCGGCGCCGCTGATCGGCATGCTGATGTTCGGCAACCTGATTAGAGAATCCGGCGTCACCGAAAGGCTGCGCAAGACCGCCGGCGGGTCATTGATCGATATTGTAACAATATTCTTAGGCCTGACGGTGGGAGCTACCATGGGCGCCGAGTATTTCCTCAACCCCAAAACGCTTTATATTCTCATACTGGGCGCGGTGGCTTTTTCGTTCAGCACGGCAGGCGGCGTGATCTTCGCCAAGATCCTCAACCTGTTTCTGCGCGAAGGACATAAAATAAACCCCTGTATCGGGGCGGCGGGTGTTTCCGCGGTGCCGATGTCGGCACGGGTGGTGCAGAAATTCGTCTCCGATGCCACCGACGGCCGCGTCAATCCGCTCATGCCGGCCATGGGCCCCAACGTCGCCGGCGTCATCGGGTCAGCCGTAGCCGCAGGGATATTCCTGACGCTGCTGGGGTAGGGGGAAAGCGATTTTACGAGTTTCAGTAGAGTCGAATACGAAAGCTCATAAGCTAACATATGCGGATGCAAATATAATTATTAAGGTAAACCTATTCTAGAGAGAAAACTCGCAAATCTTTGCGAAATATCCTCTCTATATAAAGGGGATATTCTACAAACAAAATCTTTGTTCTTTGTTTTTTTCAAATATTCAACATTTACTGAGAAATAATGTTTGAAATCGATAGCTGATGGAACAATATTTATATTAGCTGGAAATTCCAAGTAATGGTATCTAAGCGTTTCGTTGTTCTTTAAACGAGTTCCTGGCGTTCTATTTTTCTTGATAGCCTCCATCTTAATGCCAATTTCGCTTAAATGCTCTCCTAGAAAAACATGCTCTACATTGTAAAGAGGGGCTACCAGCACTGACAGAAGCAACTTATCTTGCGTTTTGGGTTTATTCCTACCATATCTAAATTTGAAATCTAGTGACAAGTCACAATCTTGACTTAGGACTATTATTAGTGGGAAAATGATTTTTGATACCTCAATATTCCCTTCCTTTTCTATTACATATTCGATGTATTCCACATTCTGATATAGATCACCTTGGCAAATTCTACTAATCTTTTGTCGCTTAACTTTCACGCGAGATCATCCTTGCCCTTATCTTTTTTCTGATTGGCTTTCCGACACCATATTTTTCCTGCTCAACTATTAGTTCTTCCTCTTCTTTTGGCGCTAGATTATCTGACCCTGAAATAGTATCCGTATCTGTCTCATATTCTTCGTGAAATATTTTTTTATTATCCTCCATTCTCTATAACCTCCATCGTTTCACGTAATCTATCAGTTATGCTGTTTTCGAATAGCGCTTCTATTTTATCGTGGAATTTATCAATATTCTCCGTAATATCGCTTATATCCTGAGGGCCTTGGTAAAATGCGTCGAAATCCAAAGTGAAATGTTTCTTTTTAATTGATGCTGGATAATCAGGATTATGCATGCCAAATTGAAATCTTAATAGATGATCACCAAAATTCAAGGTTAAGTTGTGAAATGCCCTGGCAATAATGGACTTTTCTTCAGGGATATTGAATATTGATAAAAGCTTATCGCTTAAATATTCGCCCCATTCGAAAGGCAGTTCATGGTGGGGAAATTCTATTGTGTTAATATATCTTAGGCCGAAACGGGTAATTTGAATATCCTTATATAGTTCATTGAATGATTCTATGACATGGGAAAAATCGTGTCTTAGGTTTTCAAATGAGTCATATTTAAAATATGCAATATCAATGTGATCAGCAGCTACACAAAGAGTCTTTTCCTTATGCTCGCTATGAAAGAACCAATTCATTGTTTCTATTATGGTTTCCTTCGTAGTTGTTGGCGTTATTTCCAGCTGCTTTCCGATCAATTTTTTAGGTTCAGGGATGGGAAAAACATCAAGAATCTTCTTCCTAAAATCTGTAGATAGTATTTTGTTGATTTCGCCGCTTGAAGAAACAAAATCAACTCTAATTATGACCTTTGTTAAAAAATGTTTGCGGTATCGCCTTCCCATATCATTATCTCCTCCTGCTTATGATTTTGACAAGACTACCAGTAAGTAGAAAACATTTCCACAAACTGTTATTTATCATGCTCATAGCGTCTCGTTATTTCACCCATCTGCTTTGAAATTCAAATTCAACTTTAATGAGGAATAATAAAAAAAATCATGCTGCCTGTCAATACCTCACGCACTTTTTTTCGTCAGGTAGGGGATCTTGCAATATATCCCTACCTATAATATTTCCTGTCAAGTAAATGTTATATCATGGCCGGTCGCGCCGCGGCGGGTGTGGCAGGCCTGTTCGGGCAGGTATAAGACCTGTAGGTTGGGGGCCCTACGGGTCCGTAGGACTTGTCCCCCAACAATATGCGGCAAGTGGAATTTCACCAACCACACGGAACGGTTATATCCAGCTCTATCCTCAGAGCAATGTGTTTTTGTAGGGGCGAATTGATATTCGCCCGTTCAAACCGCCCCAAAGGGCGTATTGCAATACGCCTCTACGGATAGATGTTACTAATATCAGAAATGCGGATTTATATCTGTAGGGGTCGATATCCCTACGGGCACGTTATCGTCATTGCGAGGAGTCCCGCCTTGCGGGACGACGAAGCAATCTCATCCTGTAATAGAATTAGATCGCTTCGTCGCTTCGCTCCTCGCGATGACGGGAGGTCATTAGATGTTCGGTCAGGTCGTAGTGAAACGTGACCTGACCGTCAACGGTAGCCGTCAGTTTACATCATTCAGAGCCCTACGGGCCGTAAGGCCGTAGGACTTCGTTGTCCCGCCCAAAGCGGGGAGGGAACATAAAAACGCGCCAGCACCGATGAAATTTGTTTTTCGTATGGGCGTCCTACGGATCCGTATGGATTTGACAAAACGCCCTTTGTTGTTGATAGCGGGCGTTTCCATACGGATCCGAACGGACAATTGAACGCCCCTACGGAACTTTCGTTATCGTCATTGCGAGGAGTCCCGCCTTGCGGGATGACGACGCAATCTTTTTCAACTAAGAGAAATAGCGCGGGTTCAACCGCCTTGACAATGGCGATAACTGCATATAGATTAACTCCATGCAGCGAAAAATCACTGTGGTTTCTATTTTCGTTCTCATCTCGACTATTCTATATCTTCAACCGGCGTTCTGTCAGATCGTTTACATCCCCGTATATGATCCGGTTAATCGAGATATTACAGAGCTTCGCGTGCGAGGCTACCTCAAAGATCTGAGCGTCACCGAGAAGCCCTGGCTCAGATCGGACGTCATCAAATCGATAATGGCCAATGAGACGGCTCTCGACCCCGAGAGCAGAGAACTGGCCGCCAGGATCATGATACTGCTGGAGCCTCCCCAGAGAAAACCATCGGAAAATCTCTCGGCCGGTTTTAATGCCGGGATCGAACTGCGAGGTTTATCCCGAGAGCGCCGCGAGGGTTACTTTTTGCGCCGCGATAGATTCGTAAATCGCAATTTCAAAAATGAGTTTGGCTCAATCTATAAAGCGGGATGGTGGCTCTCTCAAGACGATCGCTGGGGGATCGATACCAGGCTCATATTCGATTCCGACGGCACCGGTTATCCCTGGTATTACGGCCGGGCTCACAATCACAGGATAATCGGCCAGTTCGATCATGCTTATTTTGCTCTTGCTCTCGGCAGGTTCGATATTCTCCTGGGACGTCAGAGGCTGAACTGGGGGCCGTCGCCCCGGGGAAGCCTGCTTCTCGACGCCGGCTCCCCACCTTATGATATGATAAAATACGGTTTCGAATTGAAGCCGTTCCGACTCTCCGGCTTTGCCGGCCGTATCGATGATTATCTCGATACGCAAACCGGCGAATGGAACAATCGCTATATCTCAGGGCATCGGCTGCTGTTAAGGCCCGGTAAAGGCTGGGAGATTGCCGCCACGGAAATTGTATTATACGGAGGACCGGATAGACTCCCGGAATTGTATTACAATATCCCCGTTCTGCTCAACTACTGGGAGGGCCAGAATCGCCAGGT
>SDBT01008176.1_pt1 | contig 17117 bp, 12 predicted proteins | sample 2277101 | NCBI WGS metagenome assembly SDBT01 (sample SAMN10404973, study PRJNA504765) | marine sediment metagenome | isolation source: marine sediment core GS10_PC15, 103 cmbsf | place: Arctic Ocean: Southern Knipovich Ridge | collected 2010
GCGACCCGGCCAGCGTCGACTTCTGTTTCAAGACCGGCCTGGACTACGTCAGTTGCTCTCCGTACCGAATCCCCATCGCCCGCCTAGCCGCCGCCCAATCGGCGATCAAGGCGCGGAAGTAGCCGGTAGGTCGTACGTCAAATGACACGAATTCAAGGGGCGGCAGTGCGAAGAGCGCTGCCGCCCCTTTTTTCGTTCTTGGGTGAATTAAAGTGAATTAAAGGGGGACAGGCTACTTTAATATATTAAAGTAGCCTGTCCCCCTTTATTTTCCTTTATTTTCTCCCTTTATTTTCTTTATTTTCCCGAGATTCACAGAACACGATTTTGCGTATAAGACTGCTTCCCAAACCTCCCGAAGGATTTTGGTCCGAAAATCAAAACGCGACTTTTCGGCGTCGAAAACGTACTTCAGGTAGGCGAGAACGTAGCCCGCAACAATCCCGCCAATAAATGTCCATACCATTGTCTTTACGCACTCCTACTGGGAGTCGGCGACCTTCAGGGGAATAAAGGGGGACAGGCTACTTTGTTTGTTTCTTCCATGGCCTGCCTCGTGGGCGCAAGGTTGACTCCAGGCCCAATCGTGCGGCCGTATCGGCTTGCCACGGCTGCGCTCCAAAAGGCCGTCCGCGACTAATGCTCTGACGCAAGGCCGTCAACTCGGCCTCCGTTTGGGGACTGTTGACCCAGCGAAGCCAATCGCCGCCGCGTGCAACGGGGCCCGGATCGAGCGGGGGACGATCGACGCCCTTCGGCGGCTGACCGATCGAGGACCACGGCCAGCGTTGAGCCTTGCGGATCGGAATCGCCTTCGCGCGAACCGGATTGCGCTCCACGTAGCGCATCACGGTTAGCAAGTGGTCGTCCTCCTCGATCGGAAAGGACTTGTATCGCCCCTGCCAAACATGGCCGCTGGAGTCGTAGTGTCGGTGATATCGCCGCACATGCGCCGTCATCAGCCATTGCATCCACCGACTCATATCGCCGTCGCCGTGGGGCCAGAGAACCAAATGAAAGTGATTCGGCATGAGACAATAGGACAGCAGTCGCATCGGCACGCGGTCGTTGGCCTGCCCCAGCAGCTTAAGAAACGCGGCGTAGTCACCGTCCTTATGGAATACTTCGCTACGACCGTTGCCACGATTCAATACGTGATAACACAATCCGCCGATCGATGCTCTCGCTCTTCTAGCCATACCCGCACCATACCAGAGTTCGGCCCTAAAGTAAAGGGGGACAGGCTACTTTAATATATTAAAGTAGCCTGTCCCCCTTTATTCTGCTTTATTCTGTTGACACCTGATCCCAAGAAAGCGACAATCGAGTCGATCGTCTTGCCTGTGAATTCAGAACAACGAAAGGGATCGCTGCTATGACCTTACCTTCCAGAATCAAACTCTCGTGTGCCATTGGCCTCTGCTTGCTACTAGCCCTTGCAGCAAGTCCTTGTCCGGCGAGTGATTTCGATCGGCCGAACATCGTTATCGTTATCACCGACGACCAGGGCTATGGCGATCTTAGTTGTCATGGCAATCCGATTTTGAAGACGCCGAATATCGATCGCTTGTATGGCGAATCGGTGCGGCTGACCGATTACCATGTCTCGCCGACCTGCTCGCCGACCCGATCTGCCTTTCAGACGGGCCACTGGACGAACCGGACCGGCGTATGGCACACGATCATGGGCCGATCGATGTTGCGGGAGAACGAAGTCACGATCGGCCAGGTTTTCAAGGGCGCCGGCTATGCGACCGGTATGTTCGGCAAATGGCATCTGGGGGATAACTACCCATTCCGGCCCGAGGATCGAGGGTATACGGAGGTCATGCGTCACGGGGGCGGCGGCGTGGGTCAAACGCCCGACTATTGGGACAACGCGTACTTCGACGGCTCGTACTTCCACAACTCGAAACCCGAGCCGGTCGAAGGCTTTTGCACCGACGTGTGGTTCCGTTATGCGACGCGATTCATCACGGCCCAGAAGAAGGCGGGCAAGCCGTTCTTGGCCTACATCACGACGAACGCCCCGCATGGCCCGATGCACTCGCCCGAGGCGTCGAGCGCTCCGTATGAGTCGCTCGGGACGGGCGTGGCCAATTTCTTCGGCATGATCACGAACATCGACGACAACGTCGGCCGGCTCCGGGCGTTTCTCGATCGCGAGGGACTTGCCGAGAATACGATCTTCATCTTCACGACCGACAACGGCACGTCGAGCGGTAGCGGCGTCCACAACTCGGGCATGCGCGGCAAGAAGGGGAGCGAATACGACGGCGGCCATCGGGTGCCGCTGTTCGTCTATTGGCCCAAGGGCGGACTGACAGGCGGTCGCGACGTAACGCCCGTGACGGCCCATGTCGATGTGCTGCCGACGCTGATCGATTTATGCCAGGTTCCGGCCCCCAAGGGCGTGAAGTTCGACGGCCGCAGCCTCCGGCCGTTGCTCGATGGCAAGGCGGCCGATTGGCCCGACCGCATCCTGGTCACCGACTCGCAACGCGTCAAGGACCCGATCAAATGGCGTAAGAGTTCGGTAATGACCAGTCAATGGCGTCTGGTCAACGGCCAGGAGCTTTACGCCATCAAGTCCGACCCGGGCCAGGAGAAGAACGTCGCCGAGGCTCATCCGGACGTGGTCCGGCGGCTGAGGGGTTTTTACGACGCATGGTGGGCCGAGTTGCTGCCGACGTTCAAGCAGGATTGCGCGATCTACCTGGGTCACCCGGCCGAGAACCCGGCGCGGCTGACGTCGCACGATTGGATCACGACCGGCTCGACGCCCTGGAACCAGTCGAGTATCCGCGGCGGCATGTCCGGCCCTTCGGTCACTGGTTTCTGGAACGTCAAGGTGGTTGAGTCGGGCGAATATGAGATCCGCCTGCGCCGCTGGCCGGCCGAGTCCGATACGGCCATCGACGCGGCTCTTCCGCCCGGGGCCAATGTGCCGGGAGTAACGCCTTACCGTGCCCGAGCGGGCAAGGCGTTACCCATCGTAAAAGCGTCCGTCGAAATCGCCGGCAAGAAGGCCGAAGGGCCGATCGCAGCCGGCGCCAAGGAGGTCATCTTCAAGATGCGGCTACCGGCCGGTGTCACTCGCATGACGGCGCGATTCTTCACCGAGGACGGCCATACGATCGGGGCGTATTACGCTTATGTGAAGAGGCTGTAGGAGTCTGCTGAATCCGGCTACGGCTGCTGATCTCGACGGGTGACCCAGTCCAACGTCAATACGAGGGCGATTCCGCCCAGCGCTATGCCGATCGCCAGGAGAAGGTGGCCGTCGAATGCCTTGGGCCATGCGTTGTGGAGTTCATCGTGTGTCAGGTCGACCGACTCACCCGCCTTGAAAGGCCAAATCTTTCTCAGCGAACCGAGCATGAATCCGCAGAGCACGGCCATGGTCGGCGCCTGATAACGGGCCAGTAGCCATCGCAGGAATTTGCTGAATCCCAAGAGTCCGAGCGAGCACCCCAGGGCAAATACGGCCACGGTGAGAAGATTGTCGGCCGTCAGTTCTCCATGCAACAGCCCCCGAAGCACACCGGTAATGTGCTCGTACATGCCCATGATCAACAGGATGAACGCGCCGCTAATGCCCGGCAGGATCATCGCGCAGATCGCGATCATCCCGCACAGCAGTATGTAGCCGTAACCATCGTGACCGTCGGAAAACGGCTGTGCGACGAGCCAGAATGCGAAGATGGCCCCGGCTCCAGCGAGCAGACCGCGGGTCGGGGTCCAGCGGGGGATCGATCGGGCCACGATCCAGCTCGATGCCAGGATCAGCCCGAAGAATCCGGAAAGCGTCAGTTCGACTTGATCGCTCAGCAGGTAGTTCATCAGGCTGGCCAAGCCGGCGATGCCCGAGAGGATGCCGAGGCCGAGTGTGACCAGGAACCGGAGATCGACATGGCTGGCCGCGGCGGCCCATTGCCGGCTTCGAAGGTGTCCCAATAGCGTTAGGTCGAAATGGCTGATCGCGGTAACCAGCCGCTGATAGATGCCCAGGATCAGGGCGACGGTTCCGCCGGAGACGCCGGGGATGATATCGGCCCCCCCCATGAGGACACCACGCCCGAGTTGTTTTAAGTCGCCAATCAACCGGGGCCTCAGTTCATCCATGGAGAGTCCGATCATGCACTAGAGAAGGAGAAATAGGGCTCGGAGGCGGCATTGTAGTGGCCTTCTCCCGTCGCGGGAAGAACGATTATGTGGATACGGCGGCGACGCATTGCCGTGGAATTCGCGACGGAGGCAAGGCGGGCAGCATGGGTAATTTACTTAAGCAAGAAAACTTTCCCCTCTGGCGAACGGGTTCGCACTACTCTCGACTTGACCTGTGGGCCGTTTTCCGATAGAATCCCAACTGGTTGCGTGGGTTAGTGCCTGCGTGTGAGGGCCGGTCTGCCGAGTTCGGACCCTGTGGATGACCACGTATTACGAGGGCGAATTACAAGGACCGAGACGGATGAACATCCACCGTACGGCGACGGAGGTGGTCGTTCAGACGCCGGCAAAGCTGAACCTTTTCTTCGAGGTACTGGCGCGTCGCAACGATGGGTATCATGAGATCGAAACGCTCATGTGCCCGATTGACTTATTCGATACCTTACATTTTCAGGAGGAGTCCAGCGGGCACCTTGAGTTGACATGCCAATGGGCGATCGAGCCCGGCAAGTCCAACGGCGTGGAGCCCCGCGACACTTCGGATCGAGCATTGCCGGCGAGTTCCGACAATCTCGTGGTGCGAGCGGTCGAGTTGCTTCGGCGGCATGCATCGGTTTCGCTCGGCGCGACAATGCGATTGGCGAAACGAATACCGTGTGCAGCGGGCCTTGGCGGAGGTTCCAGTGATGCGGCGGCTGCCCTGGTGGCGGCCAACGAGGGTTGGAACCTCGGTTTGCCGGAGGACGAGTTGTCGAGCCTTGCCGCTGAGATCGGCAGCGATGTTCCGTTTTTCCTCGCCGGAGGAGCGGCCATATGTCGCGGTCGGGGAGAGCGGATCTCGCCGGTGGCCGATATGGGTGGACTGCACTTCGTGGTCGTTCGCCCGCCGGCCGGATTGGCTACGGCCGATGTCTATGCTGCCTGCCGGCCCGCCGAAGAACCGAAGACGATAAACCCTTTGATGGAGGCCCTTGCCGCGAGAGATACCCGAGAGACGGGCCGGCTGCTGTTCAATCGACTACAAGAGGCCGCCGAGAGTCTTTCGCCCTGGATATCGCGTCTTGGCGATCGGTTTGGTGCCGAGGACGTGTTAGGCCATGGAATGAGCGGAAGTGGAACATCCTATTACGGACTTTGCCGTCACGCGAGTCACGCACGTCGAGTCGCGAGGCGTTTTCAGGCATGCTCAGTAGGAAGCGTCTTTGCAGTGCGAAGTTGTTGTTGAACCGCCCGAATCGTAAGGAGAACGGCCGTGGAAATCACCGAGGTTCGCGTCAAGCTCATGGACGAGCCGGGAGAGCGGCTACAGGCGTTCTGTTCGATCACGTTCGACGATGCGTTCGTCGTGCGTGATCTGAAGATCATCGAGGGGGCCACCGGCCCGTTCGTAGCCATGCCCAGTCGCAAGCTGACTGCCCACTGTCCCCAGTGCGGCTGCAAAAATCATCTTCGCGCGGGATACTGCAATCAATGCGGTGCGCGGCTGAAGGAGCAGCAGGCATTCAAGGACGAAGAGGGCCGCGCCAAGTTGTATGCCGACATCGCGCATCCGATCAATTCCACTTGTCGGGAGATGATCCAAGACCGTGTGATCGAAGCCTATAGTGAGGAAAAGTTGGAATCGGGCCAGCCGGGCTACTCGCCCAGCTACGACGATTTCGACCACGATCCGGCCCACAAGTCGGCCGCACCCGTGCCCGAACGACAGGCAGCCGAACGACCGGCAACTGCCACACGGACACGCTCAGTCGAGCCGACTCAGGTCCAAGAGGCCGAGAAGCCACGTGGGCCACATAAGACGCCCGCCCGTCAGTCGCAGTCGGAAGCATCGGCCAGCGGCAGCTTTGGCGACGGTATCTTCGAGTGAGACCGATTTGAGCAGGGTCTGCTCCACATGGGGGTCGGCTCCACATGGGGGGCCGGCGCCTTTGCAGCTAGTCGACGATTAGATCACGCACGTTACGCTCTCGCGTAACCGATGGTCGCTATTTCGCTTCGATCCGCTCTTTCCCGACGAATGTCTGCAACGCGTCGGGGATCGTCACCGACCCGTCGGCCTGCTGATAGTTCTCCAAGATCGCGATCGCGGCCCGGCTTATGGCGATGGCCGTTCCATTGAGCGTATGGAGGAACTTCGTCCCCTTCTCGCCCTTCTTGCGATAGCGGATATTCAATCGTCGCGATTGGTAGTCGGTGCAGTTTGATGTGCTGGTAATCTCGCCATAGTCGCCTCGGCCGGGCATCCAGGCCTCGAGATCGAACTTGCGATAGGCCGGCCCTCCCAAGTCGCCCGTCGCCGTATCGACCACGCGATAGGGGATCCCCAGCCCGTCGAACAACCGGCACTCCAACTCGCGCAGATGGTCCAACATGGCCTCGCTCTCCTCGGGCAATGTATAGGCGAACATTTCGATCTTGGTGAACTGATGGACTCGATACAGCCCTCGGGTAGCCCGACCATGGGCCCCGGCCTCGGTGCGGAAACAGTGGCTGATGCCGCAATACTTGATCGGCAGATCGTCTGCATCGATCGTCTGTCCGGCCATCATACCGCCGAGCGTGATTTCGGCGGTGGCCACCAGACTCAGGTCGGTGTTCTCGATACTGTAGATTTGCGTCTCCGGCCCTCGCGGATTGAAGCCGATCCCCTCGAGGATCTTGTTGTCGGCCAGATCGGGTGTGGTCATCGGCGTGAAGCCTTCGGCCATCAGTACCTCTAGTGCATAGCGCTGCATGGCCAGTTCCAACAGCACCAGCTCGTTCTTGAGGAAGTAGAATCCGTGGCCGGCCACTCGGGCACCGCCCTCGAAATCGACCAGATCGAGCCGTTCGGCCAGCTCGACATGGTCCAACGGCTCGAAGTCGAACTCCGGCAGCGGGGTCTTTCCCTTGAACAGTTCGAGGTTGGCCTTGTCGTCGACTCCGATCGGAGCCGCTTCGTGCGAGAGATTGGGGATAGTGCGATGGATCACGTCGAGCTCGGCGGCTCCCTCGTCCAATTGGGCCCTGGCCGCGTTGGTCTGCTCGCGGAGTCGGCGTCCCTCTTCCTTTCGGGCATCCCGCTCGGCGGCGTCCTTGGCCTTGCCGATCGACTTCGACACGTCGTTGGCCTGACGATTGAGTTGCTCGACCTCGGCCTGCATGGCCTTGCGCCGCGTTTCGAGCTCGACAAACCGTTTAACGTCTACATCGACGCCCCGGTTGACACAGTTCTGTTGGACCGATTCGGCGTTTTCGACGATGTATTTTCGATCGAGCATGGTAGGAGTCGTGGTTCGTTGAGGGGCGTGTTCTTGGGAAATTGGCCGATCCTGTTTAGGTTATCGCTTTCGCCGTTTCAAGGGAAGGCAGAGTTTTGCCGGTGTTGAAGCAGTCCGTTGAAAAATGGAACTGGGTGGCTGAGGCATAGCGCAGCGGTGGCCAGAAACCGGCGTCCTGGGGCACCGCTGCGCTATGCCCCAGCCCCCCACCACCCAGACTGCCCCTTCTTGTCGGGTCATGCCAGAAACTCGCAACACATTACAGCACAACGACTTACGGAACGCCCGCCCTCTGTCAACCAGTAGCTCGACGGGGATCTTGCGGCCGCGTGCTACGAGCCCCATCGGGCCAACGACCGTCTGGCCGGGCTGATTGCCCCACTATCGTGGGGATCGGCGATCTATCGAGAAATTCCCGTTTTAGCAACTCCTGATCGACAAGCGGTTGCCGGGGCTGTATACTTGGCCCGTGCGCCGTTGGTTGCATACGTGATTTCCCACCAGGTATTGAGGAGCTGCCCTATGAAGACGGACCATTCCACCAGTCAACTTCTCGCCGCCGGATGCCTATTGACCGCCGTGTGCTGTCTATTGACGGCCGGCTCGGTGTCTGCCGCGGAGTATCTTGGCCCGACGGCTGTCGTGGCCTCGCAAGATGGCAAGACACTGTTTGTCGCCAATCAGGACGCCAGCCAAGTGGCGGTCGTCGACATCGCCAGCGGCAAGGTCGGCCAGCGGATTTCGGTCCCGGCGCCGCCGACCGGTTTGGCACTGAGTCCCGACGGAGCAACGCTCTATGTGACTTGTGCGGCACCGAAGAGCACGATTTGCATTATCGACGTGAAGACAGCGAAGCCGACCGGTTCGATTCCCGGTGGCCACACGGCCATGGCGCCGGTGGTTAGCCCCGACGGCAAGACGCTTTACTTCTGTAATCGGTTCGACAATTTCGTTTCGGTCGTCGACCTTGCGGCGAAGAAGATTGCCAAAGTGGCGACGGTTCGCGAGCCGGTCGGAGCGGCGATTACGCCGGACGGCAAGACGGTTTTTGTAACCAACCAACTCCCGATCGATCGGGCCGACGGCTACGACGTGGCGGCCATGGTGACGGTCATCGATACGGCGACGAACAAGACGAGCACGATCCGGCTCCCCAACGGCAGTTCGAGTGTGCGGGACGTGTGTGTTTCGCCCGACGGGAAGTACGCCTACGCGGTTCATATCTTGTCCCGATACCAGATGCCCACCACGCAATTGGAACGCGGCTGGATGAACACCAACGCAATGAGCGTGATCGATGCAACAACACGCAAGCTCGTCAACACGGTTTTGTTGGACGACGTGGACCTTGGGGCGGCGAATCCTTGGGGAGTCACTTGTTCGGCCGACGGGACGCAGATTTGTGTCACTCACAACGGCACGCACGAGCTCAGCGTGATCGACGCGACGGCCCTGATCGAGAAACTTCTGGCGATGCCTGGCCAAGACGGCGCAGAGGGTAGTGCGGACGACCGGGGGATTTATGCTTCGGCAACTTGGGCCGATGTACCGAACGATCTGGCGTTTCTGGTCGGTCTGCGGCGGCGAATCCGGCTGCACGGCGGTGGCCCTTATGGATGGGGAGCCGATGAGGATCTCAACGTCAAGGGGCCGCGCGGCTTGGCCGTGGTCGGCTCGAATGCGTATATCGCCAACTATTTCACCGATAACCTGTCGGTCGTCGATCTCGAGCCCAAGCCGGGTAAGGTCGTTTCGGCCATTGCTCTGGGGCCGAAGCCGAAACTCTCGATCGAGCGACGCGGCGAGTTGCTCTTCAGCGATGCGTCGATCTGCTTCCAGCACTGGCAGAGTTGCCTCAGTTGCCATCCGGACGCCCGGGTCGATGCCCTGAACTGGGACCTGATGAACGACGGATTGGGGAACCCGAAGAATGTCCGCACCATGCTCCTTGCCCACAAAACGCCGCCGGCGATGAGCAGCGGGATCCGGCCGAGCGCCGAAGTGGCCGTTCGCTCGGGCATCCGCCACATTATGTTTGCGGTCCGTCCGGAAGAGGAAGCGGAAGCGATCGACGCGTATCTGAAGGCGCTTACGCCGGTTGCCAGCCCGCTCCTGGTCGACGGCAAGCTCAGCCCGGCGGCCGAGCGGGGGAAGAAGATCTTCACCGATCCGGAGGTCAATTGCGTGAAGTGCCATCCGGCGCCGCTCTATGCCGATGGACTGATGCACGACGTCGCCAGTCGGGGAGAATACGACAAGCGCGACACGTTCGACACCCCCGCGCTGGTCGAATGCTGGCGAACTGCTCCCTACATGCACGACGGAAAGTATACCACGATGAAAGAGTTGCTCACCAAGGGCAAGCACGGCGCCAAGGGCGGCGACGTCAAGTCGTTGACCGAAGAGCAGCTCGACGATCTGATCGAGTTCGTGCTGTCGCTGTAGCGGTGTATCGCCGTCTTGATCGTTAACGTCAACCAAGCAACCCTCGGCGAAATCCGGGGGTTTTGCTTTATGTTGGAGGAATAATGCGGATGGACCGTCTCTGGGATTTCTTTCGTCGGCCGTTGGCGAAGATCGAGCAAGAGGCGCACCAGCATATGGCCGCATCGGCCGGTGTCGACTGGAGGGTCGTGCTCGTTCTGGTCACCACGGCCGTCTCGCTTACTTTGCAGGAGTATGTCTTTCAGTCGGTCCATCTGACTTGGGCCATGAACCTGCTGGAGAACCTGGGCATCGAGCGAACGGTCGGTACGAAGGTCTGGTCGCGGATCGGGGCACCCGAAAACGCCGAACTGGCCGGGCTGATCTTCTGGGCCGTCGGAACACTTATCACGTACGTCGTGATTCCCGTACTGTTGATCAAGCTCGTCTTTCGCGAACGATTGCGAGACTATGGACTGAAGGTGCATGGGATGTTCGCCGGTTGTTGGATCTATCTGATCTTCTTCGCCGCACTGTTCCCTTGCCTGCTCCATCTCGCCCAGACGGCCGGCTTCCAGGCCAAGTATCCCTTCTACGATCTGGCACCGGGCGAGTCGCTTTGGCCGCGGTTCGCCGTCTGGGAAGTCTTCTACACGATGCAGTTCTTCTGCCTGGAGTTTTTCTTCCGCGGCTTCGTGCTACACGGCACACGGCGGCGTTTCGGGGCCTATGCGATCTTCGTGATGATGGTCCCCTATTGCATGATCCATTTTGGCAAGCCGATGCCCGAGACGTTCGGGGCGATCGGGGCGGGAATTATCCTGGGGTTCATGAGCCTGAAGACCCGATCCGTATGGCTCGGTGCCGTGTTGCACGTCGCCGTAGCATTGTCGATGGATCTGCTGTCCCTCTGGAACCAGGGCCTATTGACGTAACCGCGGAAAGCGAGGGTCTCGATATGGTGCGTTCGGCATTCCCCCTGATACTCCTCTTCGCCCATGCGACGATCCTGTCGGCAGGTGACGTCGACGACTTGATCCGTCGGGCCGGCAATGCCGACGACGATCGGCAACGGCTGGAAACTCTCCGGGAGTTGCAACGCATGCCCGGGCTCGACGCAACGGTGAAAGCCGACGTCGACCGCATGGCCGGGGCCATCGAGCGTTGGATAACCTCGGAGCGATTGGACTACTTCGGCCGCGAGGTTTCCCGCTCGCGCGACTTCGACTTCGGGATCGCCGAGGACTCGCCGCTGGCTCCGATCGCCTGTATCTATCGAGGGCGGATGCTCACCTGGCTCACACTCGAGAACGGAGGCATCCTCCGCGACGAGCAGCGCCGCCGACAGTTTCTCGACAAGGCGGTCGTGAACTTCAGGATCGCCGCCGAGGCATTTCCAGAAAATCGCATCGTCGGCATGTACTTGGGTAAACCGATCCCATGCCAAACGCAGTATCCCGGCGTGGCGGATGCGCCACGATGGGCCGTCTTGCAGCGAGAGAATCTCCAGCGGCTGACCGACATTATCACCTGGTGGATCGATCACCGGATGCAGCCGGACGGCCAATATGGCGGCGGCTGGGGCGACGATTGCGAAATGTGGCGATTCTGGGTGCCTGTGCTGATCGCGTTCGACGATCCAAAGATCACGGCGGCTCAGACCCGGTTTTCCGACGCCCTGATGAGCCAGCCACATATGCAACGCGGCTACACCGATCGGATGACCGATGTGGAACACACGGCCGAAGATTCCGCCGACGCGATCACCCCGATGATGCACCTGAAACCCGACGACCCACTCTGGAAAGCGCGAGCGTTGCGGCCCGCCGAGTTGATGCGGACACTTTGGACCGGACACAACGAGCGAGGACAGCTTCAGTTCAAGAGCACGTACTTCACCGTCGATCGAGTCGACACCGATCCACAACGTGCATGCGACACGGTCTACCACCCTCGGGCCGTGCAGCCGGCTTTGCTCTATTGGCAGCGAACCGGTGACAAGCGGCTCGGGCGACTCTTTACCACCTGGATCGACACGTGGGTCGATGCCACGGCCCGGGCCGAACGGGGGAAACCGGCCGGGGTGCTACCTTCGGCAATCCATTGGCCGGAGGGAGACATCGGGGGGCTGGGGGAGCATTGGTGGGACCCTCGGAATCACGGCGAAGCGACGCTCTACGAGTGGCCCAGCGCGGCGTCGATGATGGTCAACTCGATGCTGCTCTGTTGGCACATGACCGGCGACGAGAAATATATCGAGCCGTTGCGATCGATGGCCGCGATTCGACTTCGATGGCTCGAGCATCCCCCCGAACAACCTCCGGCCCCGGGCACGGAAGCCTGGTGTGGCGCCGGGTTGGGGTTTCTTGCGGGTACGCTGGCCAAGTATCGCTCACTCTGCGGCAGCCGGGAATTCGACGAACTGCTCAGGCGAGATTATCGCGATTACAGCGATTCGGAAGCGGCCGGTGACAAGGCACGTACCGCCTTGACAGCCGCTTTGAACCAAAGCGCCGAATCGATGCGCATCAACTTCGAGGGCTATACGAGCGAGGTTCGTTACACGGATCGCGTGCTCCGCTTTCCCAGGTTGTTTGGCGAAAACATGATGTTCCGCCGGGCGACGGCTCCGATCCGATCCCCCAATCCGGGCTTGCTCTACTCGATGGCCACGGGCGACCCGGGGGACTGCGGCTACTTTCCTCTGGCCGCGGTTCGATGGCTGACTCCGCCTCGCGACATTGCGGCCTTGGTCACCGAGACGGGTACCGACCGATTTTCTGCCGAGCTATTCCATTTCGGCGAGCAGGATCGGCCGATGGCCGCTGAGTTCTACCTGCTCTCACCCGGCCGCTACCGATGGGATCTCTTGCCCGAAGGAGTCGATTTGCCCGCCAAGTCGTCCAGGACGTTTTCGGTGCAGGGTCCCAGGACCGTGGTCTCTTTGACACTGCCCCCGAGAACACTTTGCCGCCTGCGAGTTGTGCGTCAATAGCCTTCCGTTGCCCCTGCTGTCCACCTTACACTGGCGAGACGCCAGTGCCACCCACCCCATCACTTCATCCGCGGCACCCATCTGTCCGATCGTCATGGTCGGAACGATTATGACATGCCGCCGGGTCCCGCTTTCTGAAATCACCCGCCAAGCGTCTCGTGGTGTGACAACCGGGCGTCACCCACGTTCCCTAGACTCTCCCCAGTCGATCGCTTGCGGGAACTTCTCGCCATCTCGTCAAGATGCCCCAAGGTATCCGAACCCGGCTCGCGATAGATCCGCAATCGGCTCGGGGGTGGGAGATGGGTTTGTATGGGCTCCCACCATATGGAGACTCGCCGCGAGAACCTTGGCGTGCTCGCAGTCGGGCTCGCGTGAATTACTACCATGGCGAAGGACACGAAGCTCGAGGAATGGCCCGACGTCTGTTCGGTCGAATTCCGCGACCCTGGGAGTTTGCCGGGCTGACCGGCGCGCCGGACGATGCCAAGGTCCAAGTGGGTACGTCCCAAGGGACGTTGTGGATCGAGATGCAGGCAACCACGCCGAACGGCTACCACGGAGTCTACCAAGTGCTGCGAACTCGCCGTGAACTGACCGTCGTCAACGAAGCCTTCCGTATCCACGAGAGAACCATGCAGCGGAAGGGACTCGGGCTCGATGTATTCCGACGACAGCTCCACTATGCCGACGTGTTGGGCATCCGACGCATCACAACACATGCCGGCCGACGCCGGGGTGAAAATGGATACTACACCTGGCCCCGATTCGGGTTCGACGGCCGATTACCCCGTCGGATCCGCGGAAGTCTCCCCTCCACGCTGCAAGACGCGACCAGTATATTGGACCTCATGGCGTGCGCGGCGGGTCGACACTGGTGGAAGCGGCATGGCACGACGATTCACGTCGCGTTCGACCTCCGCGCCCGAAGCCGCTCGTGGAATGCCTTCTATCGCTATCTCGACGAACGCCTCGGTGGATCGTAACGAGGGTGGCTGGCGGCAACCTCTCCTCGGGTCCAGCGACGCAACGATTTGATCCGCTGCTCTCCCTTGGCAAAATAGAGGTCGTCCAACGAAAGGTAATGCGTCTCGAACTTCGCGTCTCGCCGAGCTTCCCAGTCCCCGCTCGGGCGGACCGTGCCCACTTCGATCAGCTTGTCGGTCAACGCCTTGCCGATCAACTGATAGCCGGCTATGGACGGGTGGACGTGGTCGACCATGAAGTAGCCACCCGGAATGCGATCGTCGGTGAGCCGCTCGAACTGCTCCCGGACGTCCAACAGCGGTGTGTCCGTCTCGCGTGCCGCGTCGAGGATTGCCCGATGCATCGGCTCGACAATCCGCAATGGGCAGACATCCAACTCCTTCGCCCGAACGTAGGACTGGCGGGCCTTTTCCATCTCGCCCAACTTGTCGTAGCACTTGGCCATGCGGAAGTGCAACCCGGCATGGTGGTCGTCGATCACCGCGGCCTGCTTCAACAGATTCAGCCTCTCATGGGTGTCGACAAGCTGCGGCCGGCTTGCCCGGGCGGCCAGGGAATTCCACCGCGTTCGCTCCTCGGGCAGCAGCCCGTCGCCGTGTTGTGATTTGAAGGGGGCACAATCGCGGAGGTTGCAGACCGGATTGACTAGCAGCACGGGCACACCCCGATCGTGGGCCATCCGGACCATTCGCCGCAGATTGAATCGGAAATGCTCGATCACGTCGCGACGCCATTTCACGTCGCGATGATACTTCGCCAACCCGCCCTCGTATTCGAGCATCGCGTCGGTCTCTTCCCTCAAGATCGGCCGATCCTTGTGCGGCATATCGGGCGATTCGCCTCGCAGACGACCGATTCCTCGTTGCAGCAGCGTATAGGTCCGCGTTCGAGCCAACATCCCGGCCGGTTTGGCCACGATGTCGGGTAGATATTTGAGGTGGGCATAAGTGCGGTCTTCGAGAAACTCGTTGTGGCCCGTGTAGAGAATAATCAGATCCGGTTCGTAGTCGAGAACTTCCTCCAGGATCGGCACGAGTCGGTAACTGGCGTAGGAGACTCCCCCGCAATTGATCACGTTCCAGTGTCGCGTCGGCTCGGCCTCGTTCAGAGAGATCTCGAGCCAGGTCGTCAGTGAGGTTTCGACTGCCCAAGGACGCCCCTGAACGGTCGATCCGCCGAGACAGAAAATGCGCACTTCGCCGGGTTTCTTCTCCGCGGCGAACGATTCCGGGCGAAAGAAGGTCTGGCGGGACGGCGGAATCTCGTATCGGGTCCCGTCGCCGCTCGGGACAAATAGCGGACGGACACGATCGAAGCCGACGAATGGATCCTCGCCAAGGCCCGGCTTTCCCACGTCGAACAGCACGAAAGCCGCCTCGGCGACCACCAGCGGCATCAACCCGATCATAACGGCCGCCAATCGGAAGACCAACCGGCGCAGTCGTCGTCGGGGAGATTTCTCGGTCATGTCGATCTGCCGTCTCTCTAGTGGCCCCTTGTAGGTTATGCTTTAGCATACCAGAATAGTCAATGGGAGCGTGGCACCCGACGAGAAATCACGAGTTCCAGAGTGCATAGCGAATGTCGAGCCAGAGAATCATCGAGCGACTGATCGCCTGGCGGCTGCCGCTGCTGGCATTGGCGGCCGTTGCGGCGGCAGCGGCGTTTTTCCCGGCTCGGGGTCTGCAATTTGACCAATCGGTCGAGAATATGTTCGCCTCCGACGATCCGCTCCTGGGGCCTTACGAGAAGCTCAAACGGACGTTCGGCGGCAATGAGGTCGTTCTGGCCGTCTATCGCGACGACGATCTATTCCACGCCGACGGCCGCGGCATCCGTCGGCTGAGCAAGCGAAGCGAGCGGTTGAGGCGGCTGCCCGGCGTAAAGGACGTGATCGCCATCGACCAGCCGTTGGGGCCACCGCGGCGGGCGAAGAGGGACCCATCGGCCGATGGCCGGGCACCTGTCAACGTTCCGGACAACGTCCCCGTCAATCGGATCGTCGACGCGAAGAACCCACTGGCCGCCCGGACACGCGAGATGTTCGAGGGATATACGCACAATGCCGACGGCCATATCGCGGCGATCGTCTGCATGTTGACTCCCGAGGCCGAAACCGATATCCCCCGACGCGATGTCATCGACTCGCTACGAAAGGTGATCCGCGAGTATCCTTGCGGCATGATCACGGGCGAGCCGGTCATGGTGGTCGACGGCTACCGCTATGTCGAGCAGGACGGTCGGCGGCTCGGCATGGCGTCGACGATCTTGCTGGCCGTAACGATCATCCTCTGCTTCCGCAGCCTTCGTTGGGTGATCGTTCCGATTGCCGTCGTGCAGCTCACACTGCTGCTAACCCAGGCCGTCTTGGTCTGGTCGAAACTGCGACTGAGCATGGTCAGTTCGATGCTAACGGCCATCGTCACGGTCGTGGGCATCGCCACGGTCGTGCATGTGATCGTCCGATTTCGCGACGCCCGGGCCGACGGTCTTTCTCCGCGCGAGGCGTTGACCCGAGCCGGCGTTCTGTTGGCGGCACCCATCTTTTGGGCATGCACAACCGATGCCATCGGGTTCGCGTCGCTCTGCGCGGCGAGAGTCGGGCCGGTGCAGGACTTCGGCCTGATGATGGCGATCGGGGCCTTGCTGGTCGTGCTCAGCGTCGCGCTCGTTGTGCCGGGGCTTGCGCTGGCCGGTCGCTTCGACGCCGATCCGAAAAGGGTCTGGGGAGAAGGCGCCCTCGATGCGAATCTCGACCGGCTCGTAACGATCGTCGCACGAAGGCCGCTGATGATCGGACTGCTTGCCGTCGGAGGGGTTGTCGCTGCCGGCGCCGGGGCGTCGAAGTTGCAGGTCGAGACCGATTTCACGAAGAACTTCCGCGACGGTAGCCCGATCGTTCGCTCGTACGAGTTCGTCGAAGAGAATCTCGGCGGCGTGGGGATCTGGGACGTTATTCTGCCCGCCGATTCCGAATACGATTGGCAAGACTGGGACTATCTTCGCCGCGTTCGTCATCTCGAGGACCGTCTGCGCAAGGAGGTCCGTGTAACCGACGCGAACGGCAACAAAGTGCCCGGGCTGACGAAGGTCCTTAGTCTGGCTGACGCCGTGGTGGCCGGATCGCCTACCGATCCCGATCGGATTCCGCTGCGCGAGATGCGAAACGCCTTGATCCGAACGTTTCTAAACCAACTCAATGCCCGAATGCCGGCCCTGGTCGAGACACTGCATGGCGAAGATCCGGAGAACCCGGGGCGTTATTACGTCCGCGTCATGTT
>SDBT01008177.1_pt1 | contig 17117 bp, 16 predicted proteins | sample 2277101 | NCBI WGS metagenome assembly SDBT01 (sample SAMN10404973, study PRJNA504765) | marine sediment metagenome | isolation source: marine sediment core GS10_PC15, 103 cmbsf | place: Arctic Ocean: Southern Knipovich Ridge | collected 2010
AAAATGTTAGTTCCATTTATCTGAGAATTGATGCACTATTTAAACTATTAAATTTCATGACTTTGTGCCTTGGTGCCTTGGTGGTTATAAAGAACTCAGGTTAATCATTGTTCTGTGAAAATCCGTGTTAATCCGTGGTAAATAATTTATTTGATTGCAGCCTTTGGCTGCGGTATGAATAATAAGGAACAATTTTATTTTTAACAATTTTAAAGTATATTAACAAAAAGAATGAAGCGTCATGATAAAAAGCCTTTTACTCATATTATTTTCACTTTCTGTGACCATGTTTAATGCCGATTCGACTGAAATTTCTGAATCACCTGATTCTGTTCAAGTACTTGAACAGAATTTGGTTGAACCGGATTCTGCTGATTCAAATCAGGTTATTGAACAACCTGACTTGACCAACCGGCAGCCTGAACTAATATACCCCAAAGTTGAGAATAATGCCTTTCAAATCGGTGAAAAATTAACGTTTAAAGTCCGCTATGGATTTGTTCGTGCCGGAACCGCAACAATGGCAGTGGTTGGTGAAAAAGTCATCAATGAGAACCCTGTTTATCATATTCAGACAACGGCTGAATCGGATGCGCCCTTCAGTTGGGTTTATGAAGTTCATGATGTGGTTAATAGTTTTATAGACAGGGATGGGCTTTTTAGCTGGCGATTTGAAAAGAAACTCCGCGAAGGCGGATATAAAAACGACCTTCTTGTGGACTACCTGCCCGAGGATTCCCTGGCAAAGGTCACATCATTGCGCTACCGTGATGAGGGAACAGAGAGAAAAACCTATGATGTTAAGGTCCCCCCTTTTGCAATGGATATTCTGGCTGCATTCTACTATATCAGAACACAACCGTTACGTGTAGGAGATATCATTAGTCTTATTAATCATGACAATGAAAAGGTATATAACCTGGAAATTCATGTCTATATGCGTGAAACAGTAGATACGGCAGCAGGAGAATTTAAATGCCTAAAAATAGAACCCCTTTTAAAGGGGGAGGGCATTTTTAAACAAAAGGGCAGATTACTGGTCTGGTTGACCGATGATGAATATAAGATACCGGTTCAGATGACATCTGAGGTAGCAGTGGGACATATTACCACCGAATTAGAAAAAATTGAAGGCATAAAAGGCAAAATTCCCTCCCGAATTTCCGATTAATTGGTATCATACCTCAATAAATTCACATTTTGCTCTACATAAATCTATTTTTTTCTCGCAGTACCGCAACACCGCAGCGCTTTTTGAATTAATTCTCTTTTTGTTTCTTGATCCCATAAAAAAGGTGAAGCATTTACAGGCGATATTTACTGTATAAGCACCCTTCGTCTACGCTCAGGATAAACTCTGTCGAAGCATGCAAGGTTTTTTCTTACTTTTGGGCCAATCAACAAGCGTGTCCTGACGAAGGAAGGGTAGACACAGCCGGAGGCAAAATCATTTTTTTCATTTTTAAGGAATAAAACCATCATAAAAAATCGTATTAAGGACTGATTAAAAGATTAGAATAAAATAAAAAACAATAAAGGAGAAAAAAATGTCACATTCATTACCAGAGTTACCTTACGCCTACGATGCACTGGAACCTTACGTAGATCAGAGAACGATGGAAATACACCATCAAAAACACCATGCAGCCTATATTGCCAAATTGAATGCTGCTCTTGAAGCCCATCCCGATCTTCAGGAGAAGAGTGTTGAAGAATTATTAAAAAATCTTTCCGATCTTCCCGAAAGCATACAGACGGCTGTAAGAAATAACGGCGGTGGCCATTATAATCATACCATTTTCTGGAATATCATGGGACCAAATGCCGGTGGAGATCCGGTGGGAAATCTCGCTTCAGACATTGACAGTAAATTCGGTTCTTTCGCAGCTTTTAAAGAAGAGTTTTCGGGGGCTGCAGCGAATCGTTTTGGAAGTGGATGGGCCTGGCTGGTTCTGGATGCTTCCGGAGGCCTGGCAGTCATGTCAAGCCCGAACCAGGATAATCCCGTATCAGAAGACTACAAACCTCTGATGGGTCTTGATGTCTGGGAGCATGCTTATTATCTTAAATATCAGAATCGTCGCCCGGAATATATTGAAAATTGGTGGAATGTTGTGAACTGGCCGGTTGTTGCGGAACGATATGATTCTTTGAGATAACATTTTAACAGAGACGTCTCAAATATTGAGACGTCTCTGCATTTATTTATTTTCTGACTTAACGTAATATTGAGTATAGATATACCATTTTTAAAATTTTGACTCCAGATTGCCCAACCATCTATAACTTTTCCTGTTTCAATCCATAATAAATTAAGGTATACTATATCATTTATATATATTGTCTATGCCTCTTGCGGACATATTTTATTATTTAGACACTTCGAATATCTGATAATTTATCGCGTGCTGGGCGGTGATCAATCTATATTATTTGTTTGTAGAGACGTCCCGGCGGGACGTCTCTACGCATGAACGAATAATTAAAGTATCATTTATTTATATAGCGTTTATTATTAAATTAGCCTGGTTAATTCATACCGCGCAGCATGAGGCTGCAAACAAAAAGATTAAAGAAAGCAGAGAGCGGAAAGCAGAAAGCAGAAAAAAATCTCTGCGGTCTCTGCGTTAGATGAATATATCCAGTTTGTAAAATTTTTGCTAATCTCCCAAGGCGATCCGCCAGGCGGAAATAACAAAGTTTTCGGGAGCAATAGCATAGCACCACGGGGTATCAGGGATTTTAAATTATGCAATTGCTTTGTTTTAAACGCAGAGTACGCTAAGTACGCAAAGATTATTTATATAAACTATATGAAATGTCTATTTAATTATGGCGTGCTGAGGAGATTACAACTAATAGGAAAATTCCTTTTGAGTACACTTAACATAGGGTATATGTGTGTAAAGACGTCCCGGCGGGACGTCTCTACATCATGCAAAGTAAATTAAAAGATTACTGCTATAAATAATTAGATTCGTTTTCACATTGCACTATCTATTTTTTTAACCGTACATTTCTTCTGCGTTCTTTGCCTGCCCCGCCAAATATAGGCGCCGTCCGCCTCAGGCGGAGGCGTGGTGTGGTGTGGGGCAGGGTGACATAGAATTTGACTTTTTTAACTGAGTCATTAATTATACAATAGCTTTGCTTTGAGCGATTCAGATTTGTAAAGGAGGAAAAAATGCCTGGTGCCGGTACTTTGCTGAATGTGATTACGGTATTGATTGGAGCGACCCTTGGTCTCTTATTGCGGCATCGATTGGGGGACCTCTATAAATCAATTATTTTACAGGGAATTGGCATTCTTACAATTGTCATCGGTATGCAGATGGCTTTTGATACGGAAAATATTTTGATTGTGCTCGCTTCTGTTTTATTGGGAGGATTGACAGGGCAATTTGCAAAACTTGATGACAAAATTGCAATTTTCGCTGCCTATTTGAAAAAAAGATACGCGCGAGATAATGATCGCTATTTTAGTGAAGGATTTATTGCGGCCAGTATCATCTTTTGTGTTGGTCCCATGACCATTATAGGGTCTATTAATGACGGGCTACGTGCCGATATGGATTTACTGGCTTTGAAATCAGTGTTGGATGGATTCACATCAATCGCATTAGCAGCTTCGTTTGGGATAGGGGTTTTATTCTCCATCCTAACGATAATCATCGTACAAGGTGGTATCACGGCCTTAGCTTTCTTTTTTGATCAACTCTTAAATGAATATATGATAAATGAAATGACTGCTGTTGGCGGTATTTTAATTATTGGTATAGGAATGGTAATATTGGATATTAAAAAAATTAATGTGGCAAATTTCATACCAGCCCTCATATATGCACCCATCATCTCTGCCATTTACTTGCATCTGAATAGCATATTTTAGAGAAATAAAGGGGATATTATCATATTTATACTTGCAACGACTATTATCTTTGCTTAAATTTTCGAGTTATGTAAAGTGGGTTTCAAAGCCCACTTTTTTGTTATGTAGAGAATAATAATGGTTAATAAAGAGTCAGAAATTTATCAGTTGATTGAGCCGATCTGCCAGTCTGAGAATATTTACCTTTCGGATGTTTCACTTCTTGGTGGTGGCAAGAATACAATGATAAAAGTTATCGTTGATACAGAAGACGGCATCACACTCAATCAATGTCAGAAATTAAGCAAAAAAGTTTTAGATATATTTTATCGTAAGGATTTGTTTCAGGAAAAGTACCGTCTGGAAGTATCATCTCCGGGGATCACTAAGCCTCTGGAGCATCCTTACGAGTTTAGAAGAAACATTGGTAATCAGCTGAAAGTTAATTATGTCAGGGGAGATGAAAAATGTTTCGTGACCGGGGAATTAATAAAATATACCAAGGATACCATCACCCTGAAATCCGATGAAAAAAACCTGGAGATTCCATTAAACGATATTGAACAGGCGATAATAAAACTGAAATGGTAATAAATCTGGAGATCAAAAATTTCAATGAATAGCGAAATTATTGAGGCAATTACTCAAATTGCCCGAGAAAAACGTGTTGATAAGGAAAGTTTACGTGATATGTTGGAGAGCGTGTTCACGCAGATGATTGTTAAAAAATACGGAACCGATGATAATTTTGATGTTATCGTAAATATTGACAAAGGCGATATCGAGATTTATCAGGAAAAAACCGTGGTTGAGGCTGTAGAAGATCCTGTAACTGAGATTGACTTGCAAACGGCAAAATTGACCGATCCGGACGCCGAGATTGGTGAAGATTTTGTTGAGGTTGTTGATCCGGAGGGTTTTGGGCGAAGATTGATTGTAACCGCGAAACAGAATTTTAATCAAAAAATCAGGGACTTTGAACGTGAGCACATTCTGGAAGAATATCAAAATAGAATAGGTGAAATCATCATTGGCGATATACGGCAGGTCAGTAAGCGAGGCCTTTTCGTTAATGTTGATAAAACAGAGGTTTTACTGCCTAAAAGTGAACAAATCCAGAATGAAAGGCTTCGTCGTGGCGATACAGTGCGTGCAATTGTCAAGGAAGTGCGTAATGATACCAGAGGTTCCGAAATAATTGTATCCCGCGCTGACAAGAAGTTCCTGATTCGGCTGTTTGAACTTGAGGTACCCGAAATATATGACGGTATTGTCGAGATTAAAAACGTTGCCCGGGATGCCGGGGAAAGATCTAAGATTGCCGTTGAGTCTATTGATCGTCGGGTAGATGCGGTTGGCGCCTGTGTTGGCATGAAGGGGGTTAGGATACAGGCTATAGTGCGGGAGCTAAATAATGAAAAAATCGATATTATTAATTATTCATTTGAGCCGACAATCTTTGTGAGCCGGGCCTTAACACCCGTTAAACCTGTAAAAATAATTGTAAATGATGAAGAGAAAATGGCTGTGGCAATTGTTGCAGACGAAGACATGGCCCTTACAATTGGTAGAAACGGTCAGAACCTAAAGTTGGCATCGAAATTGACCGGGTATCAAATCGAACCGGTAAAAGAGAGCGAATACGAAGAGCAGGTAGATCAAGGCTATGTTTCTATTGATGAAATAGAAGGTTTGTCTGGAGCTTTGTTAAAAAAATTAACTGACGGCGATGTGCGAAGTAAGCGCGAAATCTTAAAACTCGGTGTAGAAGGTCTTGTAGGCATACCCGGCATCGGGGAGAAAACAGCGGAAAAATTACTCGAAATTGTAAATAAAGCAGCACCGGATGAGGAAGAAGAGATAGAGGATTAATCGACAGCATAATTGCAAAAATGACTTTATTAAATAGACTTGAAACGCATTAAAATTATTCATTAGGAGAAGTCTGGCAGGACTTTGTAAATACCTGGAGTATCAATGGCAGTTGCAGTAAAGAAATATAAACTTTTTAAAGTGTGTAAAGAATTGAATGTAGGAATAGATACTATTCGGCCATTCTTGAAAGAGAAGGGTATAAAGGTTTCCGGGCCGAATACTTCCATTCCTGAAGAAATCTATCAGGAAATTCTTAAGAGTTTTTCACGGGAAAAAGAGATAGCTGATCAGTTACACTTTCGCAAAAGTCATTCGGAGGATGAAGATCAGGGTACTGCAGAAAAGCCGTCTTCGATAGAAGAGCCTGAAAAATCAATTTATGTCCAGGCCATAGAGCGTTCCATTGAGGAGCGCATGGAAGAGATCATTCGCGAAGAAGAGGTTGAGAAGTCAGAGCCTGTCAAGACAAAATCTTCAGAAAAAAAGGAAACTGCTGACAAAAATAAAGAAATAGAAGCCGGTGAGGAGGTCGTAGAAAAAGCCAGAGAGATCATCGATGAGTCCGGTGATTCTCATCCCGAGAAGGGCCTGGCCGAGGCAGCGGAAGGGAAGATGGAAGGCCAAAAACAACCTGTGGGAGAGGTTGGGGAAAAGCCTCCGAAGAAAGAATCAGCCGTAATTCGCAAAATAGATTTAGATAGCATTGAAGACCCGGATAAGAAAAAACGTAAAATCAAGGCAAAAGACAGGGTCACCGCCGCAAGAGATGGTGTGAAAAATGAAAAGGATGAAAAGCGCCGCAAGGCATTAGAAATGATCCGTAAAGACGAGAAACGTAAAAAACGTGAAATGCGGACAGGTGATTCAGGCCAGGTTGCACGACCCAGGCGCCAGAGAATAAGAAAACAAAAGAAAAAGTCAGTCGACCAGAAAGAGGTGCAGGAAACTGTTAAAAAAACCCTGGCTAATTTGGATGATCGTCTGAAGAAGCCGAAGAAAAGAAGAAAAGTTAAAGAGGATACGGGCGAGGTTGTTGAGGAAAATATCATTTATGCCAGTGAATTTATATCTGCCAGTGATTTGGCAAATCTCATGGATGTTCCTGCCGGCGATATCATTACAAAATGTCTGGAACTGGGTCTTGTTGTCTCCATTAACCAGCGCCTGGATATCGATACGATTGAATTGCTTGCTGGTGAGTGGGATTACACTGTAGTTAAAGAAGAAGAGTATGCCGCCGATCTTCTGGAAGAAATTAGTGATCAGGATTCGGATCTTGAAGACAAAGATACACGTTCACCAATTGTAACGATTATGGGCCATGTTGACCACGGGAAGACTTCCTTGCTTGATTATATCCGTAATACCAATGTCGTCGAGGGTGAATCGGGAGGTATTACGCAGCATATTGGTGCCTATGAAGTGGAGAAGAAAGGAAAAAAGATCACATTTCTCGATACCCCGGGGCATGAGGCATTTACAGCCATGCGAGCGCGGGGTGCCCAGGTAACGGATATCGTGATATTAATAATAGCCGCCGATGATGAGGTAAAACCACAGACAGATGAAGCCATCGATCATTCCAGGGCAGCTGGTGTAAAAATGATTATCGCGATTAATAAAACCGACAAACCGGAAGCAAATCCTGAAAGAGTAAAACAACAGCTCTCAGAGAGAAATATTCTCGTTGAAGACTGGGGTGGGGAATATCAATGCACCGAGATCTCAGCAAAAACCGGCACAGGAATCGAGGATCTTCTTGAGAAAGTATTGCTTGAAGCGGACATGTTAGACCTTAAAGCCAACATAGAGAAAAAGGCTGTCGGGACTGTAATTGAATCACGTTTAGACAAGGGAAAAGGTGTCATCTCAACTGTTTTAGTCCAGAATGGTACACTTAAGACCGGTGATCCCTTTATTGCCGGGCAGTATTCCGGTAAAGTGAGGGCATTGTTGGATGATTCGATGAATCGAATCAAGTCAGCCGGGCCATCATACCCGGTTCAGGTTATTGGCTTTGACGGACTTCCTCAGGCGGGAGACCGTTTTGTCGTAATGGCTGATGAACATGCAGTAAAGGAAATCAGTATCAAGCGTCAACGCATAAAACGGGAACAGGATTTCAGACAGGTAAAATTAACAACTTTAGACCAGATATCTGAAAATATAAAAATTGGTGGCGTTAAAGAGCTTCGTGTGATCGTTAAGGCAGATGTGGATGGTTCAGCAGAAGCACTTTCTGATTCTTTATTGAAATTAAGCACCCAGGAGGTGACTGTACAGGTGGTGAGAAAGGCCGTAGGCCCAATCTCTGAATCCGATGTCATCCTGGCGACAGCTTCTGATGCTATCATTGTCGCTTTTCATGTGCGGGCTAACAATAAAGCCAAGGAAATGGCCGCTACCGAAAAAGTGGAAATTCGATATTATAAAGTTGTCTATGACGCTATCAATGAAGTCCGTCTGGCCCTGGAAGGCTTGCTGGGCACTGAAAAAACTGAAGAAAATGTAGGTACCGTTGAAATCAGAGAAACATTTAAAATATCTAGATTGGGTACAATTGCCGGTTGTCATGTGACGTCTGGTAAAATAACCCGAAATTCAAAAATCCGTCTCTTCCGGGATGATGTGGAAGTGTATGAGGGAACACTTAGTTCCCTAAAGAGGTTTAAGGATGATGCAAAAGAGGTCCTGGCCGGATTTGAATGTGGATTACAAATACAAAATTTCAATGATATAAAAGTAGGCGATATCATTGAAGTCTTTGTGATAAAAGAAAAGAAACGAACACTTTAATGGTAATTAAATGTATGTTGGTGTACTGGTCATTGAAATTATGCTTTATTCGAGCAATTCTCTAAAAGAAAAGAGATTTGTTTTAAATAGCATCAGGGATCGCGTAAAAAAAAAATTTAATGTTGCTATCTCCGAACTGGGATATCAGGATAAATGGCAACGCTCTCAGATCGGTATTGCAACTATCAGCAACGAGTATTCGCATGTTGAGCAATCTTTACAGAAAGTTTTTCGGTTCCTGGATCGTTCAGATGATTATGAGATAATTTCTTACGATTATAACTATTTTTGATATGGCAGAGATAAGCAGAAGATCACAAAAAGTTGCCAGCCAGATAAAAGAGAATTTAAGCTGGCTAATCGAACATAAGCTAAGGGATCCGGGAAAAGGTTTTGTAACTCTTACCAAGGTTCGCTTATCTCCCGATTTGAAGATAGCAAATGTCTATTACTCAGTTTTAGGAGAACCTAAAGATCGTCAGTCTACAGAGGAGGCTCTGGGTAGGGCCAAGTCTTACCTGAGGTATGAGTTGGGAATTAAGGTAAAATTGCGTTTTATGCCTGAATTGCGATTTTTCTATGATGATTCGTTGGATTATTCCGACAAGATCGCCCGATTGTTGAGTGAGATAAATAAGAATGAGAGTGATTAGTAAAGAGACGATTCAATTTCACCGGGATAAATCAACGGATAATATTATACTGCTTGATAAGCCGGAAGGATGGTCCTCTTTTGATGTGGTAAAGAAAATCAGATATCTGACAAGGATAAAAAAGGTCGGACATGCCGGAACACTGGATCCATTTGCAACAGGACTTTTGATTCTTGGTACAGGAAAGCAGACTAAATCGCTTACGGAGATCAGTAGTGCCACTAAAGAATACCTGGCTGGGATCGAGTTGGGCAAAAGTACGGATACCTATGATATCACTGGTCAGGTACGAGAAACTTTTCCTGTTGAAAATTTATCCCGGATTGATTTAAAAGAGGTGCTTGAATCATTTTCCGGGGAGATCGAACAAATTCCACCCATGTTTTCGGCAAAAAAGATTGACGGAAAACGGCTTTATAAGATAGCCCGGCAGGGCAAAGAAATAGAACGGAAGCCTCAAAAAGTTATAATTTATGATATCAGACAGGAAGACAGATCGGGTTCTCTCGTTAATATATATGTTAAATGCTCAAAAGGGACCTATATTCGCAGTTTAGCAAATGATATTGGTGATAAATGTGGTTGCGGCGCTTTTCTTAGGTCATTAAGACGTACTGCTATTGATGAATACCGTATTGACGAAGCCTTGTCGATACAGGCCTTCGAACAGTACTGGAAGAATTTGAATTGAGTTATGGAAGTAATCTTCGGTTTAGATAAAGTTTGTACGGGTAAAAAATCAGTTTTAACTGTTGGAACCTTTGATGGAATTCACCTCGGTCATAGAGAGATCATTAAGGAACTTCTAAAAATAGCCAAAGAAAGAGATCTGATTTCCTCGCTACTGACATTTGAGCCACACCCCAAAACAGTGGTCCAGGATTCACCGCATAGAATTAAACTTTTAACTACGTTGGAAGAAAAGTTAGAAATTTTGCATGAAATAGGTCTTGAAAGAGTGATAATCGCCAAATTTACGCGTGAATTTTCAGAAATGGGTTACAAGTCCTTTGTTGAGGAGATTCTTCTAAATCGATTGAAAACTGCCCATCTCATCATCGGTTATGATCATTCATTCGGTAAAAATCGTATCGGAAATTTTAGAGAACTAGAAAATTTAAGCAAACTCTATTCATTTAATTTAATCGAAGTAGGTCCCTTAAAAATCGAAAATCAAACCGTGAGCAGTACCCGAATTAGAGCATTTATTGACGACGGTGATATGGAATATGCTTCTCAAATGCTGGGCCATCGCTATTTTCTGGAAGGAATTGTGATAAAAGGGGAGGGCCGCGGGCAGCGATTATCTTTCCCGACGGCCAATCTCATGATTGAAAATCAAAATAAACTAATGCCTAAAGAAGGTGTATATGTTGTGGAATGTGATGTTTTAGGTGAGAAATTCCGGGGTATGGCTAACATAGGCTTTAAACCAACTTTTGGGGGAGCCAGCCGTACCGTTGAGGTCCATATTTTTGATTTTAATAAGGATATTTACGGGGAAAAGATTTCCGTATATTTCATTAAAAGACTCCGCGATGAAGTAAAGTTTGATAGTGAGGAGCAATTAATAAAACAGTTAAATCTTGATAAAGAAAACAGTTATAAAATAAAAAATTAATTATTTGGAGGAAAAAATGTCGTTGAACCAGGAACAAAAAAAAGAAGTAGTTAAAAAGTTCGGCGAAAGCGAATCTGACACCGGAAAAAGAGAAGTACAGGTGGCATTACTCTCAGAAAGAATTAAATATCTTACTGAACACTTTAAAACCCACAAAAAAGATCACCATTCAAGACGCGGGTTATTAAAATTAGTAGGCCAGAGACGTCGTCTTCTTGACTATTTGGCTAAAAAAGACATTACACGTTACCGGAGCCTGGTAAAGGAACTTGGCATTAGGCGGTAGAAACTGGAGGAATAATGATAATTTCCAAAGCTGTTGAAATAGGAAATAAAACGCTTACTATTGAAACCGGTCGGGTAGCTCGTCAGGCAGACGGCGCCGTAACGGTACAATATGGTGAAACCATGGTACTGGTGACGGCTGTTGCCTCACCGGAAGCAAGAGATGATCTTGACTTTTTTCCCCTGACTGTGGAGTATCGGGAAAAGACGTATGCCGCTGGTAAAATACCTGGTGGTTTTTTTAAGAGAGAGGGCAGGCCATCCGAAAAAGAGATCATTTCGGCGCGTCTGATTGACCGCCCGATAAGGCCTTTGTTCCAGGATGGGTTTAAGAGTGAAACGCAGATCATTGCCACCATCATTTCAATGGATAAGGAGAATGATGCCGATGTGTTAGCAGCTGTTGGTGCTTCCACAGCGCTCAGCATATCAGATATCCCTTTTGAAGGACCTATTGCCTCTGTAAGGGTTGCTAAAATAGATGGCAACCTTTTTGTCAACCCCACTATTAGTGATTTGAAAAAATGTTCACTTGAGTTTATCATTTCGGGTTCTGAAGATTCAATCGTTATGGTGGAAGGTGAAGCAAAAGAGATCAATGAAACTGAAATTCTGGAAGCAATTAAATTCGCACATGAGTCCATCAAAAAATTAATTGCCCTCCAAAATGAACTGGTAAAAGAAATCGACCAGAAAAAAAGAGAGGTTGTTGTCCCGGAATTACCGGATGGATTGGAAGATAAAGTCAACGGCATGGCAACGGAAAAGATTAAAAGGGCTATTGAGAATCGTGAGAAAAAGGAAAGACGTGAAGCCCTGAAAGACATCAAGAGTGAGGTTGTAGAGGCCTTAATCGAGGATTATCCGGAGAATGATAAGAAAATCGCCGAAATTCTTCACGATATTGAAAAAGAAGAGACTCGGAGTATGATGTTGTCAAGCGGGGTTCGTTTAGATGGCCGGAGTGAGGATGATATCAGAGAAATTACCTGTGAAGTCGGTTACTTGCCAAGATCGCACGGATCAGCTCTTTTTACGAGGGGACAGACACAGGCTCTTGGAACTACGACTCTTGGAACAAAACTGGATGAACAACTTATAGATGCCTTAGAAGGAGATAGTTATAAGAAATATATGCTTCATTATAATTTTCCTCCCTTCTGTACCGGAGAAGCAAAGCCAATCCGGGGAACCAGTCGTCGTGAAATTGGTCATGGGAATTTGGCGGAGCGGGCTCTAAAACCGGTATTACCTGACCATAGTACCTTTCCATATACCATCCGAATCGTCTCAGATGTACTTGAGTCTAACGGCTCTTCATCTATGGCTACCGTATGCTCAGGTTCGCTCTCCCTGATGGATGCCGGGGTACCGGTAAAATCGGCCGTAGCGGGTATTGCAATGGGGTTAATTAAAGAAGGCGATAAGACGATGATTCTCTCCGACATTCTTGGGGACGAGGATCATCTCGGGGATATGGATTTTAAAATTGCCGGTACACGGACGGGGATCACCGCCATACAGATGGATATTAAAATAAAAGGTATTTCGTTTGAAATTATGGAAAAAGCCCTCGAAAAGGCGAATAAGGGCAGAATGCATATACTTGATGAGATGGATAAGACACTTGATGCCACGCGGCCAGAAATGTCGGACCATGCACCACGCATTGAATCGATGATGATTCCGGTTGATAAAATCGGTATGGTTATCGGCCCGGGTGGTAAAACCATCAAAAAGATCATAGAAGAATTTAATGTCAGCGTCGATATTGATGATGACGGAAAGGTTAATATCGCTTCAGAAGATTCTGATAAGGTGAAAAGGGCCATGGCCCAGGTAACTGCGCTGGTTAAAGTACCTGAAGTAGGAGAACATTATAATGGTACTGTCAGGCGCGTAACAAATTTTGGTGCTTTTGTGGAAATCCTGCCGGGAAAAGATGGTATGATTCATATTTCTGAACTGGATACAAAACGTACGGAAAAAGTAACGGATGTTCTGAATGTCGGGGATAAGGTTGATGTACTTGTTAAAAAAGTAGATTCTGATGGCAAGGTTGGATTAAGCCGCAAACAATATCTGCTGAAAAATGAGAAAAAAGAGGATTAGTCGATAATATTAATTTTCATCGAACTCAATTCTTAATTGGAGCAAACTTAGGTTAAGATAAGGTTCAAATAAATCAGGATCGGATGGTATGCTTTCCGATCCTTTTTTACCTTATAACAATGCAATTAATCGCGTCGCTACTCAAAATGACCATGAAGAAAAGATAATCTTGACGGCACTGCGTAAATTATTTCCAGGGACCAAAATAATTGTATACTATAGATATAAATAATTTTGAAAAGACGATTCTTGATAACGGTGTCACCCTTATCAGTGAAAAAATTGAATCGGTTCGGTCGATCGCCATCGGTGTTTGGGTGAAGAGTGGCAGCCGGACTGAGAAAACATCTGAGTGTGGCACAGCCCATTTTCTCGAGCATATGATATTCAAGGGTACACACAAACGGAGTCCTTTAAAAATTGCTCAGAGCCTGGAATCCCTTGGAGGCAGTCTGAATGCGTTTACCGGAAAAGAAGTGACCTGTTATTTTGCTAATACTCTCGACAGTCATCTGAAAAATGCTGTTGAGATATTAGCTGATATCGTCTGTCATTCGACTTTCCCGGAAAAGGAGATAAGCAGAGAGCGGACAGTTATTCTTGAAGAAATAAAATCTACCAAAGATACGCCAGAAGAGTTGGTGTTTGACATCTTTCAGGAAAAAGTTTTTCCAAAAAGTTCTCTGGGACGGCCGATTCTTGGTGAAGAAGATATCATTCAAAAAATGCAACGTAATAATGTCTTCTCATTCTGGCAGAAAAATTATACCGGGCAGAACATTGTTCTTTCGGCGGCAGGTAATCTTAAGCATGCAAATTTGGTAAAATTTGCTGACAAATACTTTGATTTTACCGGGACCTATGTTGAAAAGAAGCCGCTTCCGGTAAAAGTTGCCGGGGGAAGTTCCTTTAATGTCGACCAACCGATCAATCAGGCCCATTTATGTACCGGAGGTGAAAGCATCCCCTATGTTTCAGATGAACGCTTTTCACTAATGATTCTTAATACCTATCTGGGTGGTGGGATGAGTTCGCGGCTGTTTCAGCAGATTCGGGAGAAGAGAGGGTTGGCCTATTCTGTATATTCTTTTCTTGATTTTTATTCAGATGTGGGCTTATTCGGCATCTATGCGGGTACCGATCCTCAGAATCTTGACTTATTGCAGAATTTGCTAAAAGATGAAATGGAACGTGTCCTGAAGGAACCATTAAAAAAAGGCGTTTTAAAAAAGATTAAAAATCAGTTAAAGGGAAATCTAATGTTGGCGCTTGAGAGCACTTCAAGAAGAATGTCACGTCTGGCGAAAAATGAAATTTATTTTGGAGATTATATTAGCCTTGATTCTTTAATAGAGGGGATTGACCGGGTTCAGGATACCGATATTCTGGCAGTTGCCCGGAAAGTAATCCAACCGGATAATTTTATTACAGTTATTCTTAAGCCCAAAAATTAGTGATCTGAAATGAAAATTGGTTTAATAAAAGAAATGAAACCATTTGAGCATCGTGTTATGCTCAATCCCTCAGCGGTGAGGAAACTGGTCGAGACTGGCAATGACGTTTTTGTCGAGAACGATGCCGGCAGGGAGAGCGGTTTTGCGGATAAAGAATACGAAGGAGCGGGGGCGACAATCGTCCCAACCCCGGAAAAGGTATTCGGGAAAGTTACTCTACTGTTAAAAATTCAACCTCCCATGCCGATCGAATATGAATTGATTAATAAAGATCATCTGATATTTTCGCTTGTATTTCCTCAAAATAACAGCGAAAGGCTATCGGCACTGCAGAAATCCAATGCTATTTTTTTCTCAGCTGAATTGATCATACCCATTTATAACGTTAGGGATGAGATCGCCGGAAAAGTAGCGGTTAACCAGGCGGTCAAGTATCTGGAAAGAGATTTTGGCGCAAAGGGGATCCTGTTTTCAGGTGCTTGTGGTATTCCTGGTGCCAACGTTTGTATTCTGGGCTGTGGACCTTCGGGATTCGCGGCAGCCAATCAGGCATTAAAATACGGTGCAAAAGTGAATTTGGTCGGTGAAGATTATGAGAAGTTACTTACTTTCAAGTCCGGCCACCCATCAGAAAATCTGAACGTATTTGAATATAACAGGGGCCTTCTAAACAGTTTATTTATAGAGACAGATGTGCTTATCGCCTCCACTCAAATCCCCGGCCAGTCGTCTGCGATCAAGGTTAAAAAGGAAGATTTAAAAATTTTAACGCCCGGAACCCTGGTTGTGGATTTGTCCGTTCAGCAGGGAGATGCCATTGAGACATCCCGCCAGACCATTCAGGATGATCCGATTTATATGAATGATGGCATTTTATATTATGCTGTACCGGATCTTCCTGCTGCTGTACCCAGGACTTCATCGGAAGCCCTCTCTAACTCTGTAATCAGTTATGTCAGGCAATTGGCTGATTTGGGCTTTGAAGAGGCAGTGGCGATCAACCCTGAAATAAGGGGTAGTCTCTATCTTTACCGTGGAAAAATAGTTAATAAGATTCTTGCTGATGAAGACGGATTTGAAAAGTATGATGTGCTGGAATTGTTTGAGTCTAATGTCTGATCGAGCATATCTATTCGGAATCTGGAATTGGTTTGTGTGCGTACTGCTTTTGTCTGGACTGCTTTTTAGAATTCTTTAGTTTATTAGAGAAATTAGTGGATTAATTTTTAAAATCCGTGGAAATACTCAAAGACATACCCATCATCACCTACCATAAAGTGTCAGATGCAAAGGAATTTGGACTAACCACTGTATCCCCGGAAAAATTTGACCATCAATTAAAAATTCTCAAAGAACTCGGATATAATTCTATAACTTTTAAAGATATTGACCAGGGCAGCACTCTACCCCCAAAACCGATAATTATCACCTTTGACGATGGCTATGTGAGCGTTTATGATAAGGCGTTACCCATTATGCTGAAATATAGTTTTAAGGCCGTTGTATACGTGATTACGGACTTTATAGGCAGATATAATACCTGGGAGGCTGTATCTTTCCAGCAAAAACATCGACATTTATCATTAAAACAGCTCAAAGATTTAAAGGATAGTGGTTTTGAAATCGGCTCTCACGGTAAAACACATCGCTTTTTACCGCTTTTGAGTAGTGAAAAACTTAAAATTGAAGTTGAGGCCTCCAAAAAGTATCTGGAGGATCAGACAGGGGAGAGCGTCATTAGCTTTTGTTATCCATATGGACGCGATAGTGAGAAGGTAAGGAAAAGCGTTAGAATGGCCAGGTATAAATTTGCCACACATAATATATCACTGCTGAACCGCTTGAACATTGATCCGTTGTCTTTAACGAGAAGAAGTATTTATACACTGGATAGCCTGGCGATATTCAGATCAAAAATTGAAAAGCCCTTTAATATAACATTCTCCAGGTTAACTGAATCTATTATACAAAAAGGTGCTTTAGCCAGTATTGCTTTAAACCTAGTCAAGCCTACAAAATAAATTTTTCTCTCGCAGCGACGCTGAGAGAGATGCATTTTAACACATTGGAGAAATTATTCTTCTATTATAAAATCTCAATATTTACTTGATATTTATGGGTTATAGTCCATATCTTTAGTAAAACTTTAAATAATGGTGTGATTTGGAAGGTTATTCAATAGGCAAAGTAAGTAAGATTGTTGATTTACCGCAGTCTGTGCTCAGGTACTGGGAGACGGTGTTTGATGTATTTGATCCCTACAAATCAGATGGAGGCACGCGGCGTTACTCGCAGGCTGATATTGATATTATTCTGGAGATAAAGGAATTGCTTTATAAGAGAAAATTTACCATTGCCGGCGCGCAACACGCCCTTGCTAACCGCAACACAGAAGCACCGGCAGCTGTTGATATTTCTCCTGATCTAAAAGTAATAACCGACGAGCTAGATGA
>SDBT01008178.1_pt1 | contig 17116 bp, 15 predicted proteins | sample 2277101 | NCBI WGS metagenome assembly SDBT01 (sample SAMN10404973, study PRJNA504765) | marine sediment metagenome | isolation source: marine sediment core GS10_PC15, 103 cmbsf | place: Arctic Ocean: Southern Knipovich Ridge | collected 2010
GATAATTGTAGGTAATATTCCTTTGGCATCAAATCCATAGACATAAGTATCATGAAGCAACCCCTGACTGAGTAACATATGTACAAATACTACCCTGGGGAGAAGAGAATATGATGAATTGTTTTTGGGGAAAGGCAAATATTCATAAAACTTATTCTCATCGGACTCTATATCTTTACCAAGTTGACCCAAATAATTGGCTGCTTTTAATCCTGCTAACCGAACAGTTCTTTCGTGGGTATGTTTATCCATTCCATTTACGGGAGTGCAAACTATTACCACGTTGTTGGTTTTTGACCAAGGAGAATAATAAGCAGCAGGACCACTCATATCTATTAATCCTTCCTGGAAATTTATAATCCTCCCTGAAGTTACTACCGCTACTCCTTCTAGAACGTGGGTCATGCCATTCCCTACTGTTTCTGACTTCTCAAAAAATCCTGGAAATATTTCTCCGCTTCCACTTACTTTAACTCGTGGTTCAATAACATCTTTAATTGGAATAATTCTCTTGCTTTCTCCTGGCCGTGCTATCTTTATGTCAATATCCTTCAAATTTTTATCTTCTAAAAGCAAACTTCTTAATTCTTCACGATTAATAATTAATGTTCTATTTAAAATTTCAGATTTTTCCCCAAACTTTGCATTTTTAATTTTTATTTTGCCTAATTTTAAACCTATTTCTTCTGAAGCCTTCTTCTCAAATTTTACTTCTTTAGCTTTATTCTCTTTAAATGTTTTAGACATCCCCTTTTCCCCCTTTTGATTAATTTTAATCAAAAATACAAACTAACTTCCATTTTAAAAAAATAATAAAATTAGTAAATATTTGGCTAACATTTATCTCTCTTGCATACCTTCTCTTTTTCTCAATTCTTATGATTATACTTCTATGGATTTTTGTAACAGGTCTCATCACATCAACGAGTAAAACTCCTCTAGCAGGAGCTGAGAGCTTTTTAAACCTATAGCAATGTTAATTACAGTTGCTTTTTCTCTTCTTTTTCTTGACGCTCAACATAGGTGAGAATTTCCTTTTCATTCAAATCTATACACAATAAATAGTACCCTGTCGGCCAAATACCACCTTTCCTTGCACAGGTTTTTTGCATATAAGGAAATTTCGCCTTGAGCTTTTTTGACGACTGTGCTTTAATAAACTGAATTGCATCGGCAACTGCAATTCTTGGAGGTATCACGACTACCATGTGAACATGATCCTCTTGTACATTAAGCTTTACTACCTCGATATCGGGATAAAGTTCTGGGATATGTGAGAGTATTTTTTCCGCATATTCCTTTACTCCTTTTGCAAAAATTTTTTCCGATATCTCGGTATCCAGACAGGAGTCTGTGTGTTTTGTATGGTTTAAATAATTAAAGCAACCTTTTGCTTGAGTATCATCATTTAAGACGACATGGTGAATTACCCCATATCACCCCTAATGAAAGGTTAGAAAAAGTTACCGAATTATTGAGCTAGTACCACGGTTGACAATGTACTGATATTTAACACTTGTCTGTTACATAGCACCGCATATCTTACACGTTTATAGTATCATTGAGCCTTACACTTTAATGTAAGATCTGTAGCAGTGCACGTCTTACACTTTCATGAGATATATAATACTTCCGAAGGGGAGTAACTACTCATGAAAGAAGAATATAATATTAGAATTGAAGCCATAAAGCAATCCCTGGCCAGGGAAAGACCAGCTTCAAATCTCTATCGTTCCTAAAACAAGAACAGACAATGGTTCTACTTTTGGCTTAGACGTTATCAGATACATGTTGCTGAACCCTGGAGACAAGGCGTTATCGAAAAATTCAATGATGTCTATGACAAGATGTTTTTTAGAGCCCAGGTCTTTTCTGCTCTTGCTCATTCAAAGGAAGAATCTTTGGTCTTTGAGAATTATTCATAACCACAATCATTGTTATAGTAAACTGAAAGGCGAAACATCCTATATTATCTATGGATCAAAAAGGAATAAATTTTTATCAAAGAACTTTGATTTGCATCAGGGATATATTCCGTTTAAAGATAGTAAAGTCTCCTTTATACGGTTAACTAATAAAGAAGGTAAAGTTCGATTTTTTAGTGAAACCTTTTTAGTTGACCAAGAACTGGCACATGCGTATGTTAAAGAAACAATTTTTACTCAATATGGTTTGTTAAAATTTTACTATGATAAAAAAGTAATTAAAATTTATAATTATGAAGTCGATGGGCACTAGCAAAACTCAATGTGTAAGCTATTCGCTGCTAATTGTTATTTATCAACTAAATCAATTGTATTTATAAGTAATAATAAAATTGCTAAAATCAGAAGTAGTATTCTTCTAGCTACCTACTCTCTGTTTACTTATGCCTCTTCCCTAAATAGTTATCCTTTGGCTCAATGCTTCTATTATTTCTCCTAATTCGAGCTCCTTTATTTTTTGTTCTGTCAGTTTTCCTTTGTTGTCCCATCCTCTATATTTATAGTATTCATCAAGCATCGACTTCAAATCCGGCAAATTTTCTGCAGATCCTCCACTACCTCTTCTATGATTTAAAATCCTATCTGGTAACGTATCATCTTCTGAAGTAATTCCCAAATGAATATTGTAAAGATGCTTCATATTATATATTCGTTCACCAGTCTTAAGAAGCTGAGAAAAAGTATAATTCCATCCAGTAACAGCATTTAGTAAATTAACCATATCTTTAATTGAAAAACCTGTTAAATAGGCAAATTTACAAATCTTAAGAGAATCAGCTAAACACATTAGATTTTGAAATTTTGCATTCAATACACCCTTACCTAAAGTATTAAATCTAGGATGAATTTCTTCATAACCTAACTCAGGAAAACTAGCTGATCTTTCCCAGGGGTATGTAAATCCCTGCAAATGACAAGCACCACGGTTACTTGTTGCATATCCCACAGCAAGTCCATTGAAGCACCTTGGATCATGTGCTGGCAGTTCTAGTTTTTTAACATGAATTGCAAATTTTTCTGATCCTTTACCAATCTCTTCTGCAGCCTTAGCAACTCCTTGTCCTAAAATAGCACCTATGCCTTCCATCCTCCCAATCATTTTAACCATTCTAATCAAGCCTTCAGGATCTCCCCATTTAAGAGAACCATTTAAATCAAAATCATTTAAAATATTTTTCTCATAGCATTCCATGGCAAATGCTATTACCCCACCAACAGAAATAGTATCTATTCCATATCTATTACATAATTCATTAGCTTTAGCAATTGCTTCAAGATTATCGACAAGACAGTTAGAACCAAGTTGACATAATGATTCATATTCAGGACCACCTCCATTAACTGGAGAATAACGTCCATTTTTAATATTTACTCTCCGTCCGCACCCTATAGGGCATTGTTTACAAGCGTATCTACCAGAAAGAATATTCTTCGTCATTGCCTGCCCGGAAATCTTCTTTGCCCCTTCTACAAAAGAACCTAATGACCAGTTCTTTATTGGAATATCACCCAAGCCTTCAGCATAAACTAATCCACCTGCTGTACCAAACATCCTTAATCCAGCTCCATCTGCGGCCATGATTTTTCTCAGTCTCTTTGACTGTTCTTTAATATAATCCGGATCTCGTAAAGAGCACTCCGATGAACCCTTCATTACAACAACCGCTTTAAGTTTTTTCGATCCCATAACAGTGCCTAGACCGCATCTGGCTGCTGCTCTCGCCTGATTTCCATCAAAAAAAATTCCCGATAATAAGCAACCTTTTTCTCCCGCAGGACCAATACAGGCAATTGCTGAAACATCTTCTAATTCGCTATATATTTTTTTGGAAGTTTCATAAGTGTCCAAACCCCATAAATCAAAAGCATCTTTTAAATCAATTTCATTCTCCCTTACACTTATAAAACAAGGAGATTCAGATTTACCTATAATCATTAATCCATCAAAACCGGTCTTCTTCAAGGCGTTCCCCCAGCTACCACCAACATCAGCTTCTCCAAAAATTCCAGTCAAAGGAGATCTACTTATTATCTGATGGCGCCCAGAAGTAGGAATTACTGTATTAGCAAAGGGTCCATTCAGGAAAATTAATGGGTTAGCTGATTCAAGAGGGTTAACTATTTCCTCATCAATCAATAGTCTTGTGCCTAGACCTGAACCACCAATGTATTTTTTAATTAATGAATTATTTATATCTAAATAATTCCATTCTTTTCTATTAAGATTTATTTTTGCTATTTTCATATTAAAATCATTTATGTATTTCATTTATCCACCTAATATTTTATTTCTTAACCTTTTCTAAACTTTTTACTTTTAATAAATAATTATTTAAAAGATTTCTGGGAAAATTATCAATTAATTTTTGTTTTTCTATTATTTTCTTTGCCTTCAACGTATTTTTAAAATCTTATTTTTATTTTTATTAAACAAATTTCTAACTAATTTAAACTAGATTTTTCTTCCACATCTCTTTTTCCGCATAACAGTTCTAAAATATTCTATTTTTTAGAGAAATTGCTTTTAAAAGACTCGATGCCTGACACTGTGAATAGAAACTCAATCGTAAGTCCAAAGTACTATGCCTTTTATTTAATGAATTTCTTTAGGCTAGCTTAAAATTTCTCCGGTATCTCTTACTCTTTTTTCTTTTATTTTATTTCAGTTATTATAATATCTGTGCCCAGAATATTTTTCATTACCACGATTATCTCTTTGTATGAATCCTTATTAATTTATCAAAACAAATCTAGCAACTTCTAAACACTTATCCTCTTTTTCTTCTAAGAATTCATAAAATGTAATTTTTCCAGCCAAACGAATCCCACGCCTTTACAGGCGTAGTACACTTAAAACCAAAGCTATGCTTTCGTAGTTTCTTCTTCAGCTTGTGATTCTAGGTATTTGCGGATCACCTCTTCGTTGATTCCTACAGTAGATACAAAATGCCCTATACCTTAAATGCCTTTCCTATTCCAATACACCTTCCCCGAGAAAGCTAACTTTCTGCTTAGATGTCTGCTGGTATTCTTTTTATTAATTTCTGCTACTTTGCTTACTTGTATATTTTTGGGGGGATGACCATATAGAAATGAACATGATCTTTCTTGATTCCTGTCTCTACATACGTCCAATCGGGATAATATTTTCTAATCTCTGGAAGTTTTATTTTTAGATAACCCTTCACTTTTGTGACCAAAATCTTTCTCCGGTACCGGGTGATCCAGACGATACGATATTGGGTTTTGTATACGTTATGGGTTACTTTATATAGTTTCATTCTTTTATACTATTAAAGAACGAGTAAAAGAAACAGGAACTTGTTCTCATCCCCACCTTTACAGGTAAGGAGTTCTCGCTAGATTAAATCAATTTAATTTAGCTAATGTTTGATAGGTACCTACTAAATCACTATGAATTTTTTTATAAATAGCAAACATTTTTTGATAATATTCCATGTTTTTCTTATTTGGGATTATTTCACCAGTAATCTTCACACATTTTTTTACGGAATCCTTTAAATCTTTAAATTCTCCAACACCTACTCCAGCCAACATGGCCACTCCGAAAGAAGAATCATTATGAGCAGGAATAAGAATAGGCTTTCCTAATATATCAGATAAAATATTTCTCCATAAATGGCTTTTTGTCCCTCCACCTATTAATCTTACTTCATTTACTGTTAATTTCATCACATCAATCAATTCAAAACAATCCTTTAAAGAATAAGCTACCCCCTCCATAATCCCTCTGCTAAAATGAGCTCTTTTATGATTTGTACTCACTCCTATAAAGCTCGCTCTAAGATTTGGATCCCAATATGGTGATCTTTCTCCCATTAAATAAGGGTGAAAAAATAAACCATCTGAACCAGGTTTTACTTCTTTTGCTTCTTTGTCAATCATTTTATATATTAGATTGCTCTCTTTCTTTTTAGATTTAAATTCCTTAGAATAAAAAACCTTGCTATACCACCTCATACTTTCTGCTGCCGAATTAGTCGCCATACAAGTATACCATAAACCTGGTACAACATACGAATAAGTCAAAGATTGAGGATGAGGATAAGGTTCAGCTGTAAAAACGTTAATAGTGCCTGCTGTAGCAATTTTAATAATACATTGTCCAGCATCTAAAATTCCCCCACCGAAACTTTCAGCGGCCGTGTCTGAAGTACCTACAATAACTGGCACATCAGGATGCAATCCAGTTTCTTTAGCTGCTTCTTTAGTAACCACACCAGCAACTTTTAAAGAGTCAAAGATAGGAGGTAATATTTTTTTTGAAATAGAAGAAAGGTCACAAATCTTTGAAGACCACTTCATTGTTCTTACATCTATGAGCATACTACCTTGGGCATCTATAAAATCTGTCTCCCAAGTACCAGTAAGTTTATATCTAAGATAGTCTTTAGTAAACAAGAGATGTTTTACTTTCTTGAAAATTTCTTCTTCGTTTTTTTGTAACCAAAGCAAATGAGGCAAAGTCCAAGTTGGACTAGGTTTTTGGTAAGTAATATTAAAAATATCTTTTCCATAATTTTCATTTAGCCATTTTGCTTCTTGGGTGCTTCTTTGATCAGTCCACATAATACTATTTCTGAGAATTTTCATATTATAATCTAGTAAAACAGCATTATGAGTAGAAGCAGCTACACCAATAGCTATAATTTCTTTTGCTTTAGTAGAATCAAATTTTAAGGCACTCTTTAAAGCAACTTTAAATCCTTGAAACCAATCTTCAGGATTTTGCTCTGACCAATTAGGCAGCTGATGGAAAGTTGGGTATTCACTTTTTCCTGAAGAAACTAAATTTCCCTTACTATCTATTATGCTAACCTTACAACTACTAGTTCCAATATCTATTCCTAATAATAATTTTCGCATTCGTAAACCTCTTATAATCTTACTTCAACAAAATAGACTAAAATGAAGTTGTTTTTTTCTATAATTTTTAAAACGTTTTTACATTTTTTAAGTTATGTGGAAAGATAAAATTAATAATATAATGATTTTTTTCTTTCTATCTACATTCTTTAATGCTGTCTATCCATCAGTTATCCTCTGACAATCTTTAGCAGTTTAGTCTCCGGCACCCTACCTTCTAGAACATCAATTATATTCTGAGCAGCTTGAATGCCCATATTATTCATAGCTTCTTGTGCATAAGCCTCATTATGCGAAATCATAATAATATTTTCTAATTCCAGTTAAAAGAGAATTTTCCGGTAGTTCTTCTTTGTAGCTATCCAGTGATGTACCCTTTATTTTATAATTCTTTCTGAATGATATCATAGCACAAAATCTCCATTTCAAAACCCTGAGCCCGTTTAACAAACTGCCTGCCTATTTTACTAAAACCGATTACTCTTAATTTTTTCCTCCAGACAGAAGTACAAATGAATTTCTTCCAGTTAACGGCTTTTGTTTTCTTGTCAGCTTCTGGAATTCTCCGAGACAGTGCTATTATCATCAAGGCAAAGGTAAGATCTGCAACGGTATTGATATTTACTTTTTGTGTGTTAGTAGCTACAATGTTAAGTATTGCTTAATCCGGATAATTTTCTTATTTCTTTTATTTCTATTCCAATGTCCTTAAAACCCCAAAAATATGTTTTGCTGGTGCCTATTGATTTATTTCGAAAATATCAATATCATCTTCTAGAGTTTTATCATTATTATGGATTAACCTTAGCAATTTACTTTAACACATTGTTACCTTCCTTTAGAATTCTTAATAAAGAATAAGTTTATAGAGTTGCCTCCTCAGTTTTTTTGAAGCCATACCTATAGCAACTGCGGCAATTACATCTAGGGCTAATGAATGGAAAAAAGTAAGGACTCTCACTTGCTTACGGGTGGATAGTTATTGCTGGATCAAACACGTAAACATTCACCTTTGGGATCATAAAATGGAATTGGTACTACCTCTAATACTAAATTTTTGTTTTCTTCGCATACTTCAAATTTCTCGCCCAAATTGGCAAACTTATTGGACACAAATCCTAAACAAATATTCTTTTTTACAGTAGGACCATAACCTGCAGTAGTTACCACACCGACTTCAAGTCCATCTTTTTTAATCTTTGCCCCTTTTTTACAAATTCCATTTTCAATATTAAATCCAACTAGTTTACGTTTCAGTCCCTCTTTTTTTTGTTGTAAAAGAACAGATTTACCAATAAAATCCTTATCAAAATTGACTGTCCAGCTTATTGGTAATTCAAGTGGAGTACTTCCCTGTAATTCACTTCCCATCATATAAGCTTTTTCAAGTCTCAAAGTAGCAACACAACATTTAAGACCAATGGGCAAGATTTGCTCGGGTTGACCAGCATCCATCAGAATCTTCCAAAGATCTACTGCATAGTACGATGGATGATAGAGTTCGTAACCTAGTTCACCAGTAAACCCAGTCCTAGATATGAGGCAAGGAATATCGGAAATTTCACCTTGGGTTACCCAAAAATATTTTAATTTATCAAGATTGACATTAGTAACTTTTTTTAAAACATCTCTAGACTTGGGCCCTTGTAAATTTATCAAACTATATTGACCAGCAACATCCGTTAGGTAAACATCATATTTTTCTGCCTTTTCCTTGATCCAATTCCAAGACATATTATGTGTCGCTGTACTAGTTACAATGATATAATGTTTATCTTCAAGATGGTAAACTGTAACATCATCAATAATGAGTCCATCTTCATTCAACATACTGGTATAAACAACCCTTCCAACTGGGGTAGTAGCAATTTTATTGACCATAAGTTTTTCTAGTAAATGGGTGGAATCAGGCCCCTTTATATCTATTTCTCCCATACATGAGAAATCCGTTAATCCACAATGTGAACGTAAATGAAGATGCTCCTTTTCCGCATCAGTGTAAACCAAAGGCATTTCCCAACCTGCTACATTAGCCATCTCGGCCTTTAATTGATGATGCAATCCATTCAATGAAGAAATTTTCATTAATTAATGCCTCCCTTAATATTTAATCTATAATATTTTATTACAACCATCTTAATTCCTTATTAAATTAATAATACAATTTACCCTCTTTTTAAAGTCATTTTTTGAACCTGTTTATAAATAATAAACCAGAGATTTATTCAATAGCAAATCTATAGGGTATTTAATCAACTTTGTGATAATAGACGTTCCCCCCCCCTTTTTTTTTATTATAAATTCAATATTTTTTAAAACGTTAATATCTTCTAATGCAACCTCTTTTTTATTCTACACATTTTCTACAAAGCAAGGAACTCTTTTAATGATATCATAGTAAGTTTCATATTGCCTATCACATCAGATACACTATAATTGGGTGGCATGATCATGCGGATGTGATTTAACCAAATATTGTAATCTATGGTCTCCACGACCAGGTAGTCTTCTTGGTATGTTGGGAAAAGTTTTCCCAGGTATCCCCTTAATCCAGGATTAGAATAGGGAGACGATATTTGGGTATCCATACGATGTGATATTCCGAGTGATAGGCGCTTTGCTCTGATAGCCCAATCTCTATAGACACGTTTTAGTATATCGCCACTTATCCCTTCATCATGGTCAAACCCTTAGTTAGTTTTTTCAAGAAATAAGTAACCCAATGCTTTTTTAAAGATCACCTTTCTATCAACTTGATAAGGATATACAAAGTATAAATTTAAGTTAACAGCTTTTGTTGATTCTTAGTATTTTTAAATAGTCTTCTTCTAATAGCTTTTTGATATCACCAAGAAATCTTGCTGCTGGTGCGCCATCAATGATTCTATGGTCATAAGAAAGGCATAATATGATTGTATCACGAATTAGAATATTATCTTTAACGATTAAAGGTTTCTTTTTTATTGTACCTATCCCTAAAATTGCACTCTGTGGTAAATTTATAATTGGAGTAAAAAAATCTGTACCTAAATTTCCCAAATTTGTAATTGTGAAAGTACCATCTTGTATATCATCAAATAATAGTTTCCCTGACATTGCTTTTTCAATTAAAACTTTAGTGTGTTTTGAGATCTCATATAAACTCATTTTCCCTACATTCTTTAAAACAGGAACAACTAAACCATCAGGAGTATCAACCGCAATACCAATATTTATATCACTAAAGATTTTAAATACATCATTATTTACAAAAGTTGAATTAATTATTTTATTTTGTTTTATTGCTTCTGCTGTAACTAAAATGAATAAATCATTTATAGAAAATTTTATCTCACCTGAATTTATCATTTCTTTTCTTATTTTTAGTAAATCAGTTATATCAATTTCAATAAAGTTAGTAACTTGAGGAATCTGGAGTACACTTTTTAACATTTTTTCAGCAATTATTTTTCTCTTGCTTGATAAATGAATAATTTCTTCTTTTTGATCCCTTTGCTTTTTTTCAAGATACCTTACAACATCTTTTTCTGTTATTCGCCCACCTGGACCTGTTCTTTCTATTAAGTTTATGTCAAGGTTATTAATTTTGGCTAATTTCTTCGCAATCGGAGAAATTTTAATCTGGTCTCCATTGTTTCCAGCAGCATTCTTTTCTTTGTCCCCTTTATTATTAAAAGATTCTTCCACGTTTTTTTCATTATTTTCTGTGGGTAATTTCTCTCCAGGTTTACCTACCCATCCTAGAATATCCCCATCATTTGCTAATGATCCCTTAGGAAAATTTATTTTTAAAAGTATTCCATCTGCCGGTGAAATTATTTCGATAGTTATTTTTTCTGTTTCAAATATCCCTATTGCTTCATCCTTTTTTACTTCTTCTCCAACAGATTTTAGCCATTCTGCAATGATTACTGGATGTATTTCTCCAGGAGGTAATTTCATCTCAATTTTACTCGCCATTTTCTCCTCCAAATTTTAAAATTCAATTTACTATCTCTTTTATAGCTTTAACTATCTTATTTTTGTCAACCCTAACGTATGGCTCTAAAGCTGGGCTAGCAGGAATCGGCACTTCTAAAATTCCCAATCTTTTAATCGGTGCGTCAAGATAATCAAACATTTCCTCCTGAATCGTTGCTGCAATTTCTGCACCAATTCCAAATCTTTTCCATGAAGAATGAGCAATTAAAACTTTATGAGTTTTCTTGATAGATGAAAATATTGTCTCATAATCCATTGGAACAATAGACCTTGGGTCAATAATCTCAATATTTATGGCTTCTTTCTTAAGAATTTCTGCTGCATCTAACGTTTCTTGTACCATATCTTGAAATACTATTACAGTAACATCTGTCCCTTCTTTGACTACCCTAGCAGAACCTATTTTTACTAAGTAATCTTCCTCAGGAACCTCTCCTATTGAACCATACAAAAGAGCATTTTCTATAAATACCACTGGGTTATTATCTCTAATTGCTGATTTCAACAGTCCTTTAAAATCATATGCATTTGAAGGCATTACAACTTTTATTCCAGGTATATGTGAAGGCCATACTTCTAATGATTTTGAGTGATGGGGTCCATTTCGACGACCTCCAGAAACTTGTACTCTTATCACTAGAGGAACTTTTACTTGCCCATTCCATACCCATCCTAAATTTGCATGATTTACTAATTGATCTAATGTTAAGCCAAACCAATCCATGTACATTATTTCAAGAATAGGTCTTAATCCTGCAATAGCTGCCCCAATAGCCACTCCTGCTTGAGAAGTTTCAGACAAAGGTGCATTTCTAACTCGAGCCGGACCAAATTTTTCTAAAAATCCTTTTGAACAACCAAAAACACCACCATATGTACCAACATCTTCACCTATTAAAATTACATTTTTATCTTTTTCCATTTCTTCTAACATAGCTTCTCTAATAGCATCTTTTACTCTTAGGTTTTTCATATATTTACCCCTTTCTCATTTCTAATATTTATTTTGGTAGAATTTTTATTGATAAAGAAATTCAAAAATATCATCTGGATTAGGATCGGGACTACTTTCTGCAAACGCCACAGCATCTTCAATCTTTCCATGCATTTCTTCTTGAATCTTTAGAACATCTTTTTTATCAATGATTTTCATTTCTAGAAGTTTCTTTTCAAAAATTCTAATAGGTTCCTTTTTCTTAGCTTCTTCGACCTCTTCTACTGTTCTATAGCCACCATAATGTCCGGTATCAGAATTAGAGAAAGGTGATAAGCGATATGTCTTAGCCTCAATTAAACTTGGACCTTCATTGTTTCTCGCCTTCTCAACAGCAATACTAACAGCCTCATACACAGCAATAGGATCATTACCATCTATAACCGTTCCTGGAATCCCATAGGATGTTGCCCTGTCAGCAACATCTGCTATACTAAGTATTTCTTTTGCACTCGCAGACAAGGCATAAGTATTGTTTTCACATATAAATACACAAGGTAATTTCCAAACTGCTGCCATATTAAGACTTTCGTGAAAATATCCTTCATTTGAAGCACCCTCACCAAAGAAACTTAATGCAACTCGAGCACTTCCTTTTACCTGAAAAGCTAATCCATAACCTACTGCGATTGGAATCATTCCACCTACTATTCCTGTGCCTCCTAATAAACCAATATCTTTATTTGCCATGATCATATGTCCCGCTCTTCCCGAACAACATCCAGTTTTTTTACCCAAGATTTCTGCAAATATTCTTTTTACATCTTCACCTTTGGTTATGTAGTTACCATGATTACGATGTGCGCAAGTTATATAATCGTCTTTATTAAGAGGATAGATAGCGCCTACAGCGATGGCTTCTTGCCCCTTTTCCAGATGAGTAGGACCTATTATTATTCCTTTGGTTTTTAACTCTTCCATTTTTTCTATACAATACCTAATTTCTAGCAATTGCTGATACATAACAATTAATTCATCATTTTTTAACATTTTACCCTCCATTATATTTAAAATAGCTTATTTATATTGATTAAAATTTATCTAACTTATTTTCTTGAACATATTTTTTTGTAGTTTATTCTTCGTTTTAATCATTAATCACCCTCTTTGTGGTTTGTCTGTGTCAACTCTTTGGGGGTAATTTTCTTTAGTAAAAAGTTAAAGAGAAAATTATTTTAATTCATGCCACAATAATATTTTTTAATTAATATAACACAAAATATTTTATTTGTAAACATTTTTGAGTTTTTCTTGAATTTTTTTATTTAGCCACATAAAACACCAGACTCCTGTCTGGTGATGTAGTGGTAATAAAGCTTAATGTACAAGAGGATCATGTTCACATGGTAGTCGTGATACCTCCTAGAATTGCAGTTGCCGATGCAATTCAGTATATCAAAACACAGTCGGCATAAGAAGCTCAAGACGAAATTTCCTTTTATGCAAAAAACCTATGCAAGGAAAGGCGGCATCTGGTCGAGAGGATACTGTGTATCGTGTATAGGTTTGAACGAAAAGGAAATTCTCGCCTACGTTGAGTATCAAGAAAAAATAGACAAAGGGCAACTGCAATTAACATTGCCGTGGGTTTAAGAAGCCCCCGGCTCATGCTGGGGGAGTTTTACTTAAAAATTAAAACTGCACGCTTTTTGAATGATTTAAAGTTTAGAAGTGAACTCTTAAGAATAACTTAAAATTGTAATAATATAGGATCAAAAAGTGAGGTCTATATTATGGAACATTTGCATAGGAAATTCAACAATTCTCCGGTCAAAACTGGGTATAAAACCTTCTTGGCGCATGCGATTCACAATAGAAAGTATTTCCTCATCATATCTGTAAGTCAATAGGATATGTTGTCAGAACCTCTCAACCTAAATCCCACCATTGCGCCTTCAGAAAAAGCTACCGTCTTTGCCTCTACATCTCAAGCCTTGCATAGACCCATTGTAGTTATAACTTCTAATTAAATTGGTTATTAGAATTTTTATTGTTTATTTCTTTATTATTAAAGACTTGCTCGAACTCTTTCAGCATCTCGTAAAACTCTTCTTCTTTACCTTTTTTAATATGATAGGAATGGTCATCAGTAGGGAAAGCTCCGGTCTTTACTTCCTTAACATATTCTTTAAAGGCATTGGTCTCTATCTCGGCAACATTGGCATATTTCTTAACAAATTTAGGGGTGAAAGCTTGAAATAAGCCCAGCATATCTCCACAGATCAATAATTGCCCATCACAAGGGCCTCCTGCTCCGATAGAGTAGAACAGGTATCGTTGGTTTTTTAGCAATAAAAACAGTTAACTCTGGAGGAACTGCCTCTAATAGAAGGGCGTAGCCACCGGCTTCCTGGATGGCCAGGACATCTTTGATTAATTCTCGGGCACTGTCTGCCTCTCTGCCCTGGGCCTTAAATCCACCTAATTGACCTGAGCTCTGGGGGGTTAGACCAATGTGACCCATAACCAATATTCCTGCATCAGCTATCGCCTTTATCTTGTTGCAAACTCTTATTCCCCCTTCTAATTTTACGGTATCCATATCATCCTCTTTCAAGAAACGGCCTGCATTTCTGACCGCTTCCTGGTCGGAAATCTGATAGGACAGAAAGGGCATATCTCCGATGCAGAAAGTATTTGGTGCTCCTCGTCGGACTGCCTGGCAATGAGAGATACAATCCGCCATAGTAACCGGGACTGTTCCTTGATAACCCAATACTACCATCCCCAATGAGTCACCAACTAAAATCATATCCATCCCGACTTGCTCGACAAAAGAAGCAGTGGGAAAATCATAAGCAGTTACCCAAGCTACCTGCTCTCCTTCCTTTTCCATATTTATGAAATCTAAACGGGTCTTCTTTTTAGCCATTCTTTAATCCCCACTTTTTATTTTTGTTTTATTATCTAAAGTTGATTAGAAATTTCTTTTGATATGGTCATTAGTTTGTCCTTAACTTTTTCCATCACATCTATAGTAAAACGTGATGCGGGGCCGGTAATGCTAATAGCAGCTATGGTTCCATAGCTACCAGATATGGGGACACTTATGCAATTAATACCAATCTCATATTCTTCTCTATCCACCGCATAACCTTGTTTTTTAACTTTTTTTAATTTCTTTTTTAATTCGTCCAATGAAGATATGGACTTAGAAGTTAGGGAAGATAGCGGCTCGTCCCTTTTATACAAACTTTCAAATTCACTATCAGAAATAGAGGCTAACAATACTTTTCCTAAAGCAGTGCAATGGGCTAGGGTTCTAGTCCCTGCCACAATCTCCGTCCTTAATACTTCTGGGCTTCCAATGGTATCAAGATAAATAACTTTTTCCCCTCCAAAATGGCCAAATTGGCCGTCTCATGAGTACTTTGCGATAACTGTCTAAGATAGGGTTTGGTTATTTCGACCAAACGTTTTGTACTTTGCACTGCGCAACCAAGCGTAAATAACCTAATCCCTAATCTATATTTCTTTGTATTAGGGTTTTGAGTAACGAAGCCTCGAGATTTTAAGGTAAATAATATTCTGTGAACTGTACTCAGTCCCAAATGTAGATTTTTACCTATTTCAGTTATGCCTGTTTCTTGCTCGTTAACTGAAAGAAATTTTAACAAAATCAGGGCTTTGTCTATAGGTTTAATCTCTTAGGGTTCAATTCCCCGCAGCTCTGCTGCGGTCAATAAAATATGCTAAAATGGTATAAAAAGTAGAGGAGAAAGTGATTTAAGTAAGTATATTCACAAATCACATAATGTATCTGTACTAATATACCATTTTGTATGTCCAGCAAAATATAGAAAGGTTATTGGAAACAAAGAAGTAGACGAAACTCTCAAAGGTATATGTCTTGAGATTTCCAAGAGATATGAAATAAGTTTTTTAGAGATAGGAACGGACAGAGATCATGTGCATTTTCTGATACAGTCAGTTCCAAAATATAGTGTGACAGAAATGATAAGAATGATAAAAAGTATAACTGCCAAAAAGATATTTGAAAAACACCCGGAAGTAAAAAAGCAACTATGGGGTGGAGAATTTTGGTCAGATGGATTTTTTGTAAATACTGTAAGCAAACTTGGCAGTGAAGATACAATAAGCAAGTATGTAAGAAATCAAGGAATGGAAAAAGTTACACTATCAGCAAATTAGTTTGCTTTAGAGAGGAATTGATACCCCGTAGCTCTGCTGCGGGGAGATTCATTTCTCCTATTTTTACTTATTAGTATTTCCATATTGCGGAAACTCCTTTCCATATTTTCTATATTTAGAATACAATATAAATTTCAAAAATCCTTCTTTTTTTACAAATTTTTTTATTATCTGGTCGTACAGATGTTGACTATCAGCACCATGAAGATTAAAATCAAAGTTAAGGAGCCAAAAATGAAAGAAGGAATAAAATTCAAAAAATATATTATGCCTACCACTTTTGCCCAAAGAAGACTAATGTTAGAGATTTATCTAAAGACTGGTAACATTACCCAATCCTGTAAAAGAGCAAAATTATCTATAAATACCTTCCGGCGATGGTACCCTCGCTACTTAGAACAAGACATAGAAGGCATAAGAAAGCCAAAAAAACATTTACGAAAGAATCTGGGAAGAGTACCAGAAAAATATGCCTTGAGAATAATTGAACTAAAGAAAAAAAATCCTAATTGGGGACGCCGAACTATAGCTTCGGTTATCAGAGAAGAAAATAATGGCAAAAAGGTCATCAGCCCGGGGGTGTGCAAAAGGTTTTGGAGAGAGCAGGGTTGTGGGGCAAAAAGGTATTGTTATAAAAATGAAAATAGCAGATTTTAAAATCCCTCAAAATAAGCAGATTTTCCTCTCTCCATCAGGAGACAAGATCAGTTCTCTCTTGGAAGAGAATAAGATAATTTTTAGTCATTATTCCTTTAAAATTCTTAACCAGCCTTTTAAGAAAGTAAGGGAAAATAGCAGAAAAGGTGTAATTAGAGAAGCTTTAAGGTTTAGTAAAAAATTTGATCCTAATATTGGAGAAAAAATCAACCCTGCCTACCAATATATTATCCAGAGCGGACACCAACCGGTTTTTTTTCATCCCGGGATATGGATTAAAAACATCTTTTTAAATAAACTCTTAAAATCTCCTCTTCCGGATAAATCTTTGGGATTGAATATTATCCTGGATAATGATATCTGTAAAGACCTTAATCTTTCTTTGCCCGTTCTCTCCTCAAACGGTAATTTGAAATTAGAAAAAGTCAATTTTTTATCTTCAACTCTTACCCCAAACCTT
>SDBT01008179.1_pt1 | contig 17114 bp, 27 predicted proteins | sample 2277101 | NCBI WGS metagenome assembly SDBT01 (sample SAMN10404973, study PRJNA504765) | marine sediment metagenome | isolation source: marine sediment core GS10_PC15, 103 cmbsf | place: Arctic Ocean: Southern Knipovich Ridge | collected 2010
GACCGTTACCGGCAATCACCTTATCTTTGTCTGCAGCCACGGGGTAGGCCCGCCGACTGCACTTGGCGGCATGTGGGTCGAATCGACTACCACCGAAATCAGGACTGGTGATTCGACTCCGACACAGAACCAGGCATGGGATGATACTAAGGATCAAGAACAGCAAGTCACGTTCCAGCGGTATGCGATCACTACCGCTGAGACTTTCAACCTCCGGTCCCAGGCTCCTGGGGTTGACTTCGATCAGGAGCATCGTTGGCTGATTGTCGTTAACCTGAACCCGCCTGGTGCGGGTGATACTACTGTAACTCCTGGCGTTATCACTTCCACGTCTACGGTTCCTACTCCTACGATTACGGCTGCTGCCAAGATTGTCTTGACTACGGCTATTATAGCTACGTCGTTGTTGCCTACGCCTACGGCGTCCGCTACTACGATAGTGAACCCTATTGCTATCGTATCTACCTCCCTGGTACCGACACCTACCATCCTAGCGGCGGCTACCGTAACTCCAGGTGTTATCACGAGTACGGGCTTGTTGCCTACACCTACAGCCTCGGCTGAGGATACGACAGATATCATTCAGTCGTCGTTCCGTTGGCGTGACACTGACCCTACTGGCATCAACGCTAACGCGGGTGGTGACTGGGCGGCAGCTAAGGACGTGGATGTTACTGAGCCGATTCAGGACATTGATCCGGTGTCGGGTCGTGTCCGCATTGGCCTTCGCAACCTGTCGGGCGGGACCATTGATGTAGCTTACGAGCTACAGTATTCTAAGGATGGGGGGTCATGGCAGATTGTCCCGTTGATGGCTGACCCGTGGGGCGGTGGTTCAGTTCAGAGAGAGGTAGGGCTTGCCCCGTCTGCTAGCTTCGTCAACGGTGCTGCTACTACTGAGATTCTATCTGATGCCGGAACGTTCACAGCGGGTGAGGGGCGAGAGACAAACCCAACTGGGTCGATCGAACTTCTCACTGGTGAGGATACTGAGCTTGAATTCAAGCTGATATTCCGTAAGTGGTCGCAGGATGGTCACGCCGGGGATGGTACAACGTTCGACTTCCGCGTTAGGGATGTAACTGCTGGTCAGCTTCTCGGCACCTACACTGAAATTCCTAGGCTCACTATCGGCAATCAGGTCGGTCATATCGGTGGTGCCTTTGTAGAGACTCCCGGTCGCACCCTAGTAGCGGACGACGACGGGAACCTGTACGCGTTGCTTGAACCTACCGACACTGAGGGCGGTACGTTTGAGAACGAGCTAGTCATTACCAAGTCTGCTGATGGTGGTGTTTCGTGGACAGCACCCGATCTAGCTAACCGACCAGGCGTTACTTTCCAAGACCTTGAAGCTGGCGATATGCACTACATCGCCGCCGATGACCGTATCTATATTGGTTGGCATACTGGTAGCACCGCCCACTACGTCGAGTTCAACACTGCCGGGCATGCTAGCCCTGATGAGTACGGGACAGTTGAGGAAATTGACGGGTCTATCACGGGCGGTGGGCAGCAGACTATTACCATCATCCGTCGTGCCTCGGATGGTGTAACTAAGGCTATCTATTCCGACCACGATGGTACCGATCAGCGCCTATCGTTGAAGTCGAGGACTAGTGGCGGCACATGGGACGGCTCGCCCACTGATGTTGATGGTGAGGCCGCTCCGATCTTCGCTATCGGTGGTGCCTGGGCAGAGATAGATAGCAACAACGTCATCCATATGATCTATGCTCTCCTACCTGGCGGCGCTACTGACGGTGTTCTTTACCATCGAGAAATCTCTACCGGCGATTCCCTCTCAGGACGTACCCAGGTCAACGACGGTGGCACCCTCCTAGACGGTAATGGGCTGCAATGGCTACACCCCTTCGTCCCGCCCGTCATCTACAACGACGGAGCAACCGAGAAGATTGCAACCCTGATCTACGATTCGGGCAACGCTCTGCACTTCACCGAGTCGCCGCTAGACACCATCTCGTTCATCACCGACGAGGCGGTGTCTGACTCTGACGCAGCGCAGAACATGGGTACTAACCATATGGTAGTAGCTGCCCTTGCGGTGGATGACGTTGATGACGAGTTCATCGCGGTGTGGACTAACAGAAGCGACAAGACCCTGATGAAAACCGACGTGCGTACGTCGGCTGGGTCATGGGGCACGGATGTTACCGAACTTGATGCTCCCTTCGACGTGGCTTGGGAACGTGTCATCACCTTCACCCACTCATCAGGGAATGGCGGCAACCGTGTTGTCGGTATCATGTATGATGTTCATACATCTCCTGGTGGTACGGGTGGCATCAAGTATCGAGAGATTATTCGTGGCGGCGCTGACACTACTGTTACCCCCGGCGTGGTGGTGTCTACTTCTGCGGTGCCTACGCCTACGATATTGGCAGCAGCTACGGTCACACCGAACGCTATCGTATCTACTTCGCTGGTACCTACACCTACGATATTGGCTGCGGCTACTGTCACGCCGGGTGCTATTGACAGTGTAGGCTTGTTGCCTACACCTACGGTACTAGCTGCCGCTACCGTCACACCAGGGACGATTGTTTCTACAAGCGGTGCGCCAACTCCGACCATTGAAACTGCGACGACCGTACTCCCCGGTACGATTGTATCTGATAGCCTCGTACCTACGCCGACTATCCTTGCCGCTGCTCTCGTTACGCCTGGGGTAATAGGGTCCACGTCTACTATTCCGCAGCCTGCGGTGCTTGCAGCCGCGACGGTAACACCTAACGCTATCGTATCTGATAGCCTCATGCCTACGCCGACTATCCTTGCGGCAGCTACGGTTACCCCTGGAGCGATAGGTTCTACTACTACGATCCCGACCGTAACTATTCTGGCTGCGGCTCAGGTAGCACCTAGCGCGGTTGTATCTACTAGTCTGTTGCCTACGCCTACGATAGTGAGCGGCATAGCCGTGTCGCCTGACGTAGTGGTGTCCACTTCTGGCATCCCTGGCCCTGCGGTATCCGGCGAAGTGTTGATGGTCGTGGCTGTCATCATCTCTGACTCTACCATTCCGACACCTACTATCTTTGCTCAGGCGCGATTGGAGCCTGGCGTAGTGGTGTCGGTTACGACGGCACCGACGCCCACTATCCTTGCGGGCGCTCTGGTGACTCCTGCCGCGGTGGTTGCCACCAGCTTGATACCGACCCCTACGGTTCTTGCTGCTGCGACCATCGTGCCGGGAGCTATAGTCTCTACGAGTACGTTGCCTACACCTACGATCGTCATCGCTTCGGTAACCGTGAATCCAGATACGATTGTGTCTACGTCTGGTATCACGGCACCTGCGCTGGCAGCGGGAGCGAACTTGATTCCGAACGTAGTCGCATCTACGTCTACACTACCTACACCGCTGATTGTTATACCGGGCTTGGCTCCCCATCCGGCCAGCATAGGCGGACACATCAGGCTAGTGTCGGGTGGTACGGCTGGCGAGTTGCTTGCCAATCTACAGTTCGACGGGGCCACGTCAACAGAGATTGTTGGCGCTTTGAACGAACTGGTGGCTAAGGCCGAGAAGGAGTTCTTGGAAGTGTACGAGGACTACATCGCCGGGATTGAATAGGCGAACGACGTTCGCTTGTGACAAAGCCTCCCTTCCGGGGTAGTGCCTACCAGGGGCACAGCAGTAAACCGCCCTTACGGGCGGTTTCTGCTAACCGTTTCCTATATATATGAGGAATTATTTTTTATCATTTCGGGACTGCCACACCCGTTTCATCACATGTGCCGGATCGAAGCTAGACTTGGGTGTATGGGTGATTGACTTGGTACCCGTCACTGGCGATTCGTAGGTGCGGGCACACTTGGTACACTCCCACTTAGATTCAATCTTCATTGGCCTTCATGTGCTGGTGGAAGGTCGGCCCAGTTCCCCATCCCCGGCCCTTCCGACTCACCTACCTTCCCGTAGTCGATGACCTCCAACGTGTCGGCGTCAGCCTGTAGGATGCGCGCCCCCCTTGTACGCGCGTCGGTTGCATCGTCTGCTGATACTACCACCTGGACGGGCGACCCATAGTGGGCGTCCTCCAACCCGACTGGCGGTAGTCTAACTAGATACTGTGCCATTTGTGTCCTCCAATACATATACTACAACTGCCGGGACGAACTGACACCCAGCACGGTGGTTGGGACTTGTGTATGCATGTTGTCCCCACAAGCAACGCTTACTTGCTGTTTGCTCTCTAGGGGCCAAATGAATCACACAAAACCCTGGTGTTGTGTAGGTCTGGAACATTACGACCTTGCTTCCGTTCTTGCACCCTCCGAAACGGGCGACTTCCAATACTTGCTACAGTTGCCACACTGGTACTGCGGATACCTATACGCACCAGTGTAGTAGTACTTCCTAACCACGGCCTTATCCTCAGACCCACAGTTCGGGCACACTATACCATCAATGAAGTGGTTCATGTTCGGGTGGCCCTTGATCCACGGCCTAATCAACAGGTAGATTTTTTCTAGCAACACTATGTCCTTGCGGTTATAGCGTTGCATCTTAGCCCAAGCCCCAGGTATGTTCGACATAACGTCACGCCACAGTTGGAACCCCTCGTGCGGTTCCTTCTCAATCTCCAAGTACAAGCGACCCAACTCGTTGAGCGAGTTGCTGTAGTTGGCGAAGTAGCGGCGAGCGTGTACCACCGTGTCGATCATCATAACAGGCGAGGCCGGTCCAAGCCCCCAGTACATGAACCGAGCGTTCGCCTTACGTTCATCGAACTTCTTCCCATTGTGTGCTATCACAATGTCGGCCTCATCGAACAGACGATGCAGCCTCTCCGCTACCCACTTGTCCTTCGGACTGTCAGGCTTATGCTTCGGGTCGTCCTCCTGCGACACGAAATAGGTACGCTTCTCATCCAACCATTTATAGGCGAAGCATAGCATGTACCAGTCCTGTTCGGTGGCGATCACACTCGTATCAAATTGCGCCCAGACCCACGCCAACGCGGGTGCCGTTTCGATATCGAACAGCAGTATCTTAGGGCTGCCATTCGTAATGTGTAGGTCGTCCAAAGGTACCTCCTAGTAGTCGCTCCGAGTGGGAACGTCGTGCCCACCATCCGGCTCGGCAACATCTTCACGCCTCGGATCATTCCACAAGTTCGGCGGGAACTGCAAGTACCGGGGCGACAGTGTGCCGCTCAGCCAGTTGAACAGAATGTTACCCACTCGCCCGTTACCATCTCGGAACGGGTGAATGTTCTCAAACTCCCTGAACCAATCAACCGGCTCCAGGTCGTCACCATTCCGTAACAGGCTGCTGATAGCAGCAACCACCTGAGAGTGAGGCATCTTCAAGTTGCCACCAACAGTGACATCCACACCACGGAATCTATCGAACGGGTTCAAGTCGGGTTCGACCAACGAACCCAACAGCTTGATGACGCCGACGCCCAAGCCGCCACCGTCCAACAGTAGATCATGCGTATACAGGTACGCTGTCACCATGCCAGGGACGGACATTTCTCCGCTATCCTGCCACTCGCACTCTTGCGCTGCCCACTTCACCACCTGAATCATTTCCTCGGTAGTGTACGTCCTCATCTGCTCCATATCATCCTCCTATCTTGGGGATATCCCCAACCCATGTGCCGCCTTCCGTGTCCCTCCAATATACAACAAGCCACAGCGTATCCTGTGCGGTCTGCATGATGTGCCTCACATCCCACCCGGCCTGTTCCATTACCCTCATGTGTTGAATCATCGTGTACGAACCAACGTAGTCTACTGTTCTTGTAGCCATCCCATGTCCTCCAAGTCTAGTCCATTCTCAACGGCGAAGTCTTGAAGCGCCGCCTCCAAGCTTCCGTCGAGATAGAGAGAGTTGATATCCTCCCCATCTGGCGTCGGGAACTTGAATGCCCTCGTTCGTAGTTGAATGAAAACTCCCACGGTCTTGTCAGCGGCTTCGCTGCCTGCTTCGTCGCCGTCGAAAGCGACAATGACAGTTGCCCCGCTGTAAAGGTGACGCGCCTCCATTCTGAATGCGTTGGTACCGGGGATTCCCACGGCAGGTAGTCCGAGGGCGATGAGCGTGAGGGCATCAAACTCCCCTTCGGTGAACCATACGTACGGCGTGTTCGGCCCGAGCCTTAGCGGGTTGTATAGATGTAGTGCTTCGCCCTTCGGGTGAAGGTACTTTGGTACTGTTGTTGAGCCTATCCATGCACGCCTCCGCTCATACCACACACCTAATAGATTGCGGTACTCGATTACGATAGGGAAGTTAGGGTCATCATCGACCCACACTCCCATGTCTATCAGGAACTCAGGGGCGAAGCCCCTAGCTTCTGCTAATTCCTGCAAGCGAGGGCTGGTAGTGTTCGCTAACAACTCCTTGCTTTCCGTAGGTACTGACCTCCGCACCTTCAAGTAGCATCCTCCTAACTATATTCGGAGCGTCGTCGCCCCATGTGTCACGCTGCACCTTCCGCACGCCACCCCATATACCCTGGTCGGGTTCAATCTCTTGCGAGTAAGCATAGCATGCCTCCTGTTGCGAGCAACGCATGCATTCTACTTGCGGTGGCCGGATTGTGTCCAACCGCGGAGCCATACGCTTCGACTCCAACACTACCCACTCGTCATCTCTGCCCAGGCAGGGTACAAGATCATCCGCATCAGGTTCCCACCTGTCGATAGGTGTATATTCTAGCGGGCGGCAGAGTTCGCATGCGCGTACCTTCACGCCGCCGTCTATCCCCGCATTGGTTGGGTTGGTATCGTTCACCCTCATGCGTGTTCGCACGTAGATTCCTTCACGTTCCCAAATGGGCACCGACGACACCTGCTTGTTAGCTATGCCTCGACACTGGGCGGTGACGTGGAAAGTATCATGCTTGCTGTTTGAGACTACAAGGTAGTCGCCTATGTGCGTGCCTACCTGTACTGGTATCTTCGATTCGACTCTACTCAAAACACGAACTCCCTTCTCTGCGTTGGGTTCCCATTACCCATGTGCAGTGTATCGTTCACGTCCAGCACTCCCTTCCCTTCCAACACCATCATCAGGGTGTATCCGTCACCTGCCAGTTGACAGGCGAAGCATTTATAGACTCCTTTTCCGATATTGACGCTGGCGCTGGGGTTTTTATCCCCTCCTGGATGTGCCATTTGGTTAATACAACTAAGCTGTTGATTTCCTCCGTGAGTGCTTCGATAGCTTGCATTATATCTGTCAAGGACACGTCGGATGAGTTCGGACTTATCTGTGTTGAAGGGGGAGTCCATCCTGCGGGCCTTTCTGCTACCGAGTACGGTGGATGCCAAACATCCTCGCCGTGGTCACTTTGTATCGGAATGATTGCGCCACCCTCGCTCTCCCATGCTTCCTCGCCATTATCACTCTGTACCATTACTTCATAACCTCCTGGTGGTACGGGATGGATCATTCTGTTCCTTCCCACTTGAATGTTCCGTCCGCGTTGATCGCAGATCGGGGGATAGCGATGTGAGGACAGCACTCACATCGGCATCCTCTATCAACCAACGCCTTGTTGTTCTCGTAGACGTATTGTACGTGATTACGGCGTAGCCCTCGTCTGTCCGGTACCAGTCTATGACTACGTACCCATCGGGCAGGACCGTATGCCTTCCCGTTGAGGCGTGTAAGGAGTCGGACAACTCTGTACTCAGTTTCTTTTGCCGTTGCCTTTCTATCAACAACCGCGTTAGGTGTCGTGTCCGTGTCCACATATACTACATCTCCCATCTTGAATTTACGTGGCCGACCCACGCCCCTACGACGCGGCATGTCGTATCTTTTCTATCCAATCGAACAGGTCACGCCCCAACTTTTCGTTGGGAGTATACATAGCATAGGCGGCCAGCGCGTCAAGGGCGGCAGCGTCTTGCTCCGGTTTCAACACAAAGATGTTGCGCTCATGGTTGCTGTTCATCGTCCCGTCCCTTCGTATCTTGTAGACTGCATACTTCGGGTATAGTCCTTTACCCTGCGGCACTTAACAACCTCCCCATCCGCGGATACCACTTCAAAGGAATCTCCATCCCACCATCCGCATCGGCGGGACCATCCTGTTGCTTCAACACCTGCATGTAGATCGTATCCAACCCGTTGTTGTATACACCCCACACATGTCGAGCCTCACGCTCACCAGCAAACAACAAGTCACCTAACGCCAGGCCCGTGTTGCCCCGCCCATGCGGGTCATCGCCACCACCCTTAGTTACGTGGTGCAGCACAACGACAGCCAAGTTCTGTTCGTTCGCCATCTGTTTCAAGTACGGCAAGGCGGTCGTATAGAACGCCATCTCTCCATGAGTAGTGCCAGCAACACGCATGTCGATTAGATTGTCAATGATAATCATGGAAGGATACTCACCCAACCACTCATACAAAGCATCGACGCGCTCTTGCACATCCTCCAGGGTCATCGCACCACGTTCAAAGACAAGCGTAGGACGTACATCCTTCAACTCGTCAGCGATAACGATGCGATCAGCGCCGTCCGAGATAGCCTTGAACATGTCACGCGTGTCAGCCTCGACAGCAATTGCTGCCATCCTAGCCAACACTGACGCAGGAGTATCCTGCGCCAGATACAAGAGAGGGAAGTCCGTAGCCATCGCCAAGTTGACGGCTACGGTAGACTTCCCCCCTCCTGGCGCGCCAGCCACAACTACCAACTCCTTAGTTCGTAGTTGAACCTGCTCGTTCAAAGCATACCACGGGAGGATGAGGCGCTTGCCGACTGCTTCTCTTGCGAGTACTGCCTGTCCAAGCGTCTGCATTTAACCTCCCTTAGTAGGCTTCCTCATACTTAGGCTGAGCCATGAGGAAGTCGATGATGGCTTGCGTCTGTCCGCTGGGAATCTTATCCCAAAGGATAGAGTTGCCGCCCCACTCAAAGCCGTCAGCATCGTAGGGAATCTCGTGTTCCTTCTCGCCGAGTAGCTTCTGTACGAAGTCACCCTGCCTGGAGGAAGCGAACTCATACTGCGTCGTACCTGATCCCTGCTGCGTCGAGCGCGGCGAGGGCTGCTTCGTAGCCGTAGGTCTGCCAGGGGTGGACCCTGACGAGGCCACGTTCACGTTTGGGGTAGCTACCTCACCACCGAGGGCGTCCAGCTTGCCTTCAAGCTGATCGTACAAGGCAGTAGCCAAGCCCGTTATCTCTGCGGCCAGGTCATCTGTCTCCGGTTGCGCCACCCCTGACGATACTAGTTCGATGGCACCCTTGAATGCCACCTGATAGGCGATCTGTCGTCCCTTCGTATCCATTACTTATCCTCCCCGTCGAACCTGAGTAGGTTCATCTTATCTAACAACGTATCCCATTCCTCCGCATCGTTGTCTGCCCACACGGGGCAGACAGTCCTAACCGAACAGTACTTACACTTCCATGACGGCACCGGCACGTAGCTACGGCTCCGTCTACGCCTCTCCATTTCATCAATATACATACCCATGACATAGTGTCCTGGGTACACCAGCTTCGTTGGCACTACCTCCTGATGATCGACGTATCCGAAGTACCCTTCAAACTCTGCGTCGGGGTCGATCAGGTCTGACCGTACTGCACCGTACCAGTATACATGCAACTGTCTATCGTCACCACTCTTTGACGCCCCGGTTTTCCAATCCACTATCACGGGCTGACCGCCCCGGTAATACAAGGCATCCATCTCGGTGCGTACTTGCGTGTGTCCGCTACTCGTCGTGAACTCTAGCACTACCTCCGTTGCCGGGGGCCATGACAGGTCACTCAACTCGGACGCTTGGAACTTCCCATCGGGATGCGCCATCATGTACCACTTGCTAAGCAACTCGGGGGCTTGCGCCATTATGTCAGTGAAGCTGCGAGACTTGGTTTGGATTACATCCTCGCCCCAATTCGCAGCCGTCCACTTGAACAGGTACTCATCCAACAAGTCCTTGGCTACATCGTACGGAACCCCGTCAATAATATTTTCGATAGCTTTATGCAGCCCCGTACCCAAGGCATAGAATGTCTTGTCTGGATAATCCTCATAGATTAGCTCTAAAAACCACTCCATCCAACACTCGATGCGTGTCTCGGTGCTACGTATGGTAGGTGTGGCAATGGGCACACCCTCAATTAGTTTCATTTCTCCCTCCTATACGTGGTCGTGGTACCACGGCTGTTCCTCCAAAGGCAACGGCACTAGCTCATCCGTTGCTATCCTCACTATATCATCGTTCAATCCGTTTCGCAAACTGACGAACCAGTAGAACCATGACCGATAGCATTCAAGCGTGCATGTCTGACCCCACCTGTCAACAGGAAAGAAATCCCACACGCATACAGGCTTATCGTTTGCTAAGGATGAATACGAACGGGCCAAGGTAGAACGTGAGGGTATGTTCCCCCTCTGCGGACCCCGTAGCCATGACGCCGAAAAGGAATGTCCAGTTCCACGGGTCTGTGACTGTCCATCCGACAAACCAACTCACCCCGTTTCCTCTCGATAGAGTATCAACGCGATCAGCGCGTACACTGCTAGGTCTAACATGCTGTCCTCAGCGGATTCGTTTTCCAATTCACCCTTCACCGCGAACGATTGTAGTCTAGTCATCTTATCGTTGGCACGTATGAGCGCACCAATCCACGGCAATACGCCGAAGTCCTCCGATGACCGAACGTTAGCGAACGGGTCAAGGTCTTTGCCGTAGTCCTTCTGCTTACGGTCGTGTAGTTCTTTTATCTCATCGAGCAGGGCATGGAAGCGCGGGTCGCCATCCAGCCACGGCTTTTCCTCTATGATTTTATCTAGTCCGTACATACCAGGGTCTTCCACGTATTCTCCTTGTTCGGTGGCCTAGGGTGGGAGGGACGGGAGGAAAGGAGTACTCCCGTGCGAGCATCCCCCGCACCCTAGGCAAATCAATGACCTCTTGACCTAAGCATAGGGTACTGCACTTCCTCGGTACCCCGTATTACTGCCATCATCGACACCACTAAGTCTAGCGGCATGATTGCGTAAACGTCGGACGGGTTGTCCTTCTTGCGTCGATCACTGTCCATGTAGACAATCATCCACGGTTCAGGTGCGCCATCCTCCATGTGACGCACCACATCCTTAATGTTCCACGTTGCACGACGCTTCACCTGAACAGTCCACTGTCCTGTATGGGCCAGGTCTGCGTATGGATCGTACTTACCTACGTCGTCACGGTTTGCGTCGGGCCAGAGGCGGCGCAATATTTTCGCAGCCAAATGCTCGCCTTCTCTCCCGATGCGTGCCGCTCTAGGCATCGTCGTCGGCAGGATGACCTAGCCGCTCGCTCTTGTCAGCGAACTCGACAGCAACCTTCCAGTTCTTACCAGAATCCTGCGAACCCTGCACATCGGCCAACCATTGCTCCGACACGGCACTCGATCCGCTGCTGTCAATGTAGCCGCCCTCACTTATCAGAAAGTCCACGCCTGACGACCTAACCGACTCGTTGGCGTCAATAGCATCCCAAATGTCACGAGGAAGCGCCTGCCCCACGATGCACCCTCCCCTTATCTCCGGCCCATTAGTAACTGCGCCGTAAGTGTATGAGCATTGGGCACCCTTCGCCCCCGGTGTGTACACTGCCTTCGGATACTTGCCTGCCAAAGCACGTACTGATTCAATCAACTCGCTTACTGTGGGTAGTCTCGTCGTCATTCCATTTCCTCCCAATCATACTCGCTCGGGTCCACTTCATGAACGCCTGGGTTCTCGCCCTTCCAGGCATCAATCAAGGCATTCATTGCCGCGGTTAACTCAATCACCGCTTGCTTGTAGTCACTCTCGACCACCGCTTCGGCGGCGAGGTCAACATACGCTATCGCACTATCCAGCGTGGAATCCATCTCATCTCCTTACGTGTTAGTAGTAGTATACTAGTACTAGTATGTAACCCCTAAGGGGTTACACTATCTAGTTTCAAGGGCGGTGCCGCCTTCCATATAGCATGCGCTACCTCCGTCCCGTATGTCATGTACGCTGCCTCCCATAGTTCAGCGTTGCGATTAGCCCTGCCCTTCGCTTCGCTTTCGTCAGCTAGCTTGTTAAGATACCATCGTATTGTCATGCTACCTTCTCCCTCTCAAACACCACGGTCGTTGCATGGCGATAGTCGGGAAGGCCGCCAGGCATGATCTGTCGCACCGCCCACCCATGACGCTCCATCGCCTGAATGTCCTGGATAACGTCGGCCAGTTCATTCCGTCTGTATAGTTCCGTTCTTGTCTCCGTTACCATCATGTGACGATACCGTTGTGGTCGAGCAGCCAGTCGGACATGTCCTTCAAGCTCTCCGTCGTCTTCACAACCTCCACCCTTTCCTCAATCACCTGCTCCAACTCGTCATACCTCCCTGTAGTCATCATGTCCACAACCTCCTTGATGGATACGAAATCGGGACAGTCACACGCTGCCTTATACAAGTCGCACACATAACAGATAACCGCGCATGTGCAAGGCGCAGCTTGGCAATCATTGCAGAACTCGTTATCTTCCTCGCTCCCCGCATTCCTTGCCCTCGCTTCCGCCGCTACCGCCGATTGCGCCGTGGTTTTCCAAGGTGTCCTGGTCGCTAACTTCTTCGACTGCTTGAAGTACTTTTCCTTCTCGTTATCATACACCCAAGTATCGAATGTGTCTACACCATAACCATACGTCGTCTTGCCGTACGTCTTGGCTGGCTCACATGACGTGTTGCTGAACCAGTTACCCTGCTCATCCCACTCTCCGGTGTCCTCACCGATGATGTACCACTCATGCTTCGCTGACTTGCTCGTAGTGAGGAACACCAGCCTAGACCAGCCGATGTACTCTTGAACCAAGTCCTTGATGGCAAGGTTGTCCAGCCACCCGTCAGGTAGGTCGTTGAGGATGAAGTCACGGAACACCATCGTATCCGAACGAGTTGCCGTCGTTGCCGTCAACGTCGGACTCACGATACCATTGTGAGCGAACACTGTCTGCCCGTCAGACGTATCCACCGAGAACGGATGGGTCGTGTTGCTGTGCGGGTCGCCATGAGTAGCGAAGCGAAGGTGAACGATGAACGGAGACAACGCACCGTACCGTTCGTGATCCGCCATGTACGCCTTCACGAACTCCAACCTACTCAACGACTTGCGTACTACTATCTTCTCAGTTTGCGGATGGATGAACGCATACCCACCGCCATCTGGATTCGCGTGCCACCCACGCTTGATCTGCTCGGTTGTGAGGGTTACCGCACCCTTCACTTGTAATATAGCTACGCACATATGTACTCTCCTTTACCAGTATGGATTGAAATTTGACAGCGTATGCACCGCAGGATACCGTTCCATTAACATGTCTCGTGCCTCGTATAAGTCCTCGTCAGTCCGTTCAATGGCACGCATAAGCTGCCGATTTATGTTGTCCGCACCGTCCCTAGGATGCGAGATATGTAGGCGTTCGATGTAGGAGGCGATCATCAAGTTGAAGTCACCGCTACCCACCGGCACCCCTTGTACTGTGTCCTGGGTCGTGGTAATATACGCATCCTCCAACCGATTGAAGTATGTAAGGTTGTTTATCCTCGTGTTGGAGTCAGGCTTGTGCTGACCAGGCTTACCGTATTGCGGCTTGATCGACACACCCCATGCGTCCGCCAACTGCTGCTGCGGGTTCCCTGCTCGCTTCTGAATAGCCTTCATATTGCCACGTTCCGCATCGAACTCCTTACGATACGTGTCGTTCCTTTCTGTAAGCGACGGGTTCAACTCGACACGCTTCAGTAACGCTCGGTACTGGTTGCGCCTAGCCTCCACCCAAGCGATGAACCGTTCCCAACTGAGCGCCTTATCCCTAACGTCACCAACTGTGAGTTGTCTTGTGTACTCGACAGTGGCGTGCATCAACTCGATGTATGAGAGTAGCTTGACTTGCGACAGTGTAGAGTCGAAGTACCTAACCTCGACGGTCGCATCATTCTGGAAGTTGATCGCATTATACCGTTGCAACTGCCCTTCACCCAACCCGAGTGCAGCGTAGAACAACGTATCCGTGCGATCCGATTCCTCATTCCAGTTAGCGTAGGTGGTGGACCCTCGCCCCGCTAGGATTTGGAACGCCATAGCGTTACGCATCTGTAGCTGACCGAACTTCCATACATGTGACCCGCCGTCGAACGCTGTCCGTTCAACGTGGATATGCACACCGGACGAGTGAACGTCCTCTTGTGCGGGGAGCATGTCCCGTACACTCTCTTTCCATTTCTGCCAGTCGATCATCACGCCAGTCTGCCATGCTTCAAGGTCGCCAGGGTGAGTGACCGCTTCGATCCCGTAGTCGAGAGAACCGTCGCCTTTCACATACACAAGGTTGCTAGTCTTGGCTACATGCTCGGCAGCCTGGGTGCGGTCGTCAAGGTTGTCAATCTCAATCTCCATACCCATGTGCCAGTCGCTACCCGTCAGCCTATACATGGGGCGGTAATCCCAGGATTGGATAACGCCACGCTCATGTGACTGCCGTTGTGATACCTCGCTAGCACAATTCCGACACGACCCAGTTTCGTAATTCCACTGCGCGTCGTTTCTAGGGTAGCGGAACCCGCAGTTGTCACAGTTGTTGGAGCCGCCCCGACAGGTACGGCACATGTTCTGTTGCGTGCCCGCTGGACCCCACCATGTCAGTACTGCCGACAGCATGTTGCGATCGCACTCTACACACAATGGCGGCTCGGAATCACCCTCTATCTGTGCGACCATGCGGGTAGTGGACGTATCGAATTCGGCACCCGGTTCACCTTCGTCGTCGCCGGACGTGTTAATGCTGGCGGGTCCGTATTCGTAGTGGACGTTTAACTCGGGCACCCCATCGTGCAAAGCAACCGCCCGCGGCCCATGCTCGCTACGCCACAGCTCACAAGAATCACATGAACACCACGAACCATCGGGGTTGGTGAACGGGCTGTTTACCGTGTTAGGCATGGGTTACCTCCCTTACGTCACGCTTCACCAAGTAGTCCGGTCCATGTGTCGGGCACAGCGGATTGATAGTCCACCTACGCATCATCCATATACCGTCGTTGTTGGCGAGCCGGTCGCACCTGCATCCGTGAAGGATCGCTCCCCACGAACCAGGATTAGCTGTTTTCACTGTACTACCTCCCCGTTCCCTCATATCGTGTACCTTTCGCCGTCGTCAAAGTACTTCACAATCACGTACCAATTGATGCGGTTCGGCCCCCATGTGTCCGCACCGTTATGTCCGAGCCACCGCAACCCTTCGGTACGATTGCCCATCGTGCGACTATCCCAGCACGACGAGATTCGACCCGTACGGTCGTCAATCTCATCGAAGCACTCGGCCTCGTGTGCCCTCACTTCCAATGCGAGGGTAAACAAGAATGCCAGTATCGCTATCGTTATCAGCGCACGCCTCACTACGCCATCCCGCCTGACGGGTACACCGCCATGATCGTATAAATGTACCTGCCCGGTGATGCCTTCATCGCACGAGCAGCCTTTGCAACCTCGCGTGCCTCGTCCTTCGACGGGTACGCTTGGAACGCTACCGGCCACGTAAACCTGTGGTCGCCTTCATCCCGCTCGTATGTCCACAAGATGATGTACTGCACGCTTACGAACCGCCTTCCCACACCACCACCATGTTGGCAGTCTCGCCTTCGATCGTGTCGGGCATGAATTGGATCGCTACACCCAACTCGCCCGACACCTTACGCCGACCGGCCAAGATGCCATTGACATGAAGTCTCGCACCATGTACCGTGTCGAAGGTAAGTCGCTCGCTAACCTTCGACGCTTCACCCGACAGGTCGGGCTGGAAGTTGGCGCTAACTACGTACACCTAGACCCCCGCTTCTTCCGCGGTCACGGCCTTGTCCAACTGCTCCAACGCACGGCCAGTGTCACCCTGCGCCTCCGCCCTCAAAGCGGTGGCGAACAAGGCACGCACCTTGCTGGGCAAGTCGCTCACCCCGCCCATCTTCGTGAACTGGATCAACCCCGTCTGGCGGGTGATTTCGTCCTGCATCGCTGCTCCTTCCGATTCGGCAGACTCTCTGCCAAACCACCAATACCATTACATTTTCTGAAGCAAATGTCAAGACATTTCTCAAACCTCGCACATCATGTGTAAACACGCACACGTTCACGCCCGTAATCTCTCACGCTCATGAAATGTGCGACACACGACCCCCATTTTTGACGTGCGTTATGTCCACATAACACGAGCAAGGGGAATCAACGGTCTGTTCCGTAGCGGGCGATACGCACGCGAAGCAAAAGACTACACGATCCTCTCACCGTCAGCGCACGCGGGTCGTGCATACGTACTACCCAGGATAGCAAGATACCTTGGATAGCAAGATACCCTGCCAGCACCCACCGAACGTATGTTCCCCTACCTTGGAATGCAAGATACCTTGCATACCGATGTAGTCCAGGCGTCGGCATCGGTTCGACCTGGCACGGCGGGTTTGACAATCAAGAACGGCGACCCTAACCTCCCCTTAGGTAGCCAAACGAGCTACCACGAGAAACCAGGAGGTTTCACCATGTCGGAGAGAATCAAAGCGGGCAAGGGTACATCGGGATATCCGGTGTTCACCAGTGCCGACGGTGAAGCGCTGAAGGCGCACCGTGCAACGTGGTCCGGCAAGGGTATTGCCGTAGCCTACGTGGTCGCCGTGGACGGCGAGTCGTACACGCTGACAGCTAAAGGTATCGGCTCGAAAATGCGAGCGAATCGGTTGATCCTGGCGGCTGTCAAGGCTTGGCGCAATGGCATTGCCGATAAGTCAGCACGACCAGTAGTCAAGTCCGCGACCATGATCCTCAATCAGTCAAGCGCACCGAAGGCGGCGCGTAACGTGGCAGGGTTGGGAGCGCTGGACGCGTTCGCTGCACTCGCAGCGGGCACTCCACTCGCCAACACGCTGACATTGTGAGCGCATATCACTGGCGCTGCGAGCGTTGCCACTTCGACTACGTGTCACCGTTGCCCGGTGTCGCCATGTGGCATCGTTGCCCGGCGGATCTGACTGCACGACGCGAGCGCAGGTTGCAACCGTTGCGCCTGGAGAAGTGGACCGCCTGACCTGATCGCCTGAC
>SDBT01008180.1_pt1 | contig 17114 bp, 18 predicted proteins | sample 2277101 | NCBI WGS metagenome assembly SDBT01 (sample SAMN10404973, study PRJNA504765) | marine sediment metagenome | isolation source: marine sediment core GS10_PC15, 103 cmbsf | place: Arctic Ocean: Southern Knipovich Ridge | collected 2010
ACCTTTTGTCCTGCGACCATGGATTAAATCCATGACCTTTTGTCCTGCGACCATGGATTAAATCCATGACCTTTTGTCCTGCGACCATGGATTAAATCCATGACCTTTTGTCCTGCGACCATGACAGCACTTTCGGGTGCGACCATGGCAGCACTTTGGGGTGCGACTATGGCAGCACTTTGGGGTGCGACTATGGCAGCACTTTGGGGTGCGAAGCGCATAGTGCAGCTTTATGTGTGACTAGATAGAGAGACAGCCGTCATTTCCGGGGCGGGTTCGCAGCAGCCCTCTGCTTTTGAGGTGCCAAGATAAATGAGGGAGTCCATGGGGTCGTCCTTGTGAACTAACCTCCCACCCACCCAAACCTTATCTTCTCCTAGTTGTAATCTTCTCCTAGTTGTAATCTTCTCCTAGTTGTAATCTTCTCCTAGTTGTAATCTTCTCCTAGTTGCAATCTGCCTTGACGGACTCGAAACTCAGGACTTTCCTGAGTTGGAAACGATTGATATCCTCCCTGGTTAACTCTTCTGACCCACGCGGATCTGGTCACTCTGGCGCCAACTACGTTGCTGAAGTTCATTCTTTGCAGAAAATCGGCGGGTCCCGACCCCTTGAGTAAGAAAGGCAACTTATTGGCTCTCTGCCACGAAAAGAGAGGAGATGACCCAGTGAGTCTCTTTTGCACTAACGGCAGCCTCTCAAGTCTGCCCATGTTACTGATTCGCCACCAAGGGCGCAGACCCAACTGGCACCATCTCAGGTGCTATGCCAAGCCGCGACAGCTTTCCTTCATCTTATTGGTTTCTTGGTTGCGACTGAGCAAAATGGAATCCTTCTCTTCACCAATACTCACCGAAGGGCGCACGGTAGCTTGCCCTGACGATGCTGTCTCTACCACCGATTCTCTACTCTGGGAGGCGCGCTTCATGGAGGCGTACCCTGATATCTATCCCGCCGTCAGGGTGGTAGCAAAGCCTTTCGTTGGGAAGGATGCCTTGGTCATCCTTCCCTCAAGTTACAGAAGTCCAAACTTCTGGAAAGATCTATACAGCGACATGCATAATGTAAGAAGTCTTCCGGATGGTGGAGCGCTTCTGAGAACTGTGGAGAAGCTCATGAACGGCGAAAAGCCTGACAGGGGTGAATCTGTGAAAGAACTTGTTAACTCCTTTTGGACTCTTCTTGTTGCCCTCCTGAACCTGAACAGCACTTGTGAGCTCCTTCTTCCCCTTGTGCTGAAGTACGACTCCTCTTTGCTGGACTATGCGAGTGCGGAGGTGATTGAGAGGCTCAACATTGTACTTGGTTCCGGTGGTACTTCTTTGGATTGTCTTGTCGAAGATAGCTATCTTTATCTTCTCAAGGACAGCAGGGTGGTATTGAGTGATAGGTGCAAGACCGAAGTCCTTTCCGTTTCCTGCTTCAGAGGTTATTTGGAAGTGGTTCGCCTCTTTTTGGGCGAACCAGATCGCTTTAGTACGGTTGATCTTGCTTCCAGTCATTATCTCTCGTTGGGTCTGGTCCGGGGGAACACAGAACTAGTAAGGCTTCTTCTGGTGGATGGAAGGGTAGATCCAGCAGCTGAGGAGAGCGACGCTCTGTTTATCGCGTGTGAAGGTGGACACACGGGTATAGTTGCCCTTCTTCTGGCAGACGGAAGAGCAGAGCCGGCGAATATAGTTTGTTGTTGGTGGGGGTGGAAATTGGAAGTGGTACACCTTCTCCTTCAAGACAGAAGAGCAGACCCATCCCAAAATGGAAACATGGGCCTCCAATTAGCGGCTAAATGTGGCAATGTGTGGGCAATCAAACTTCTCCTTGAGGATCGTAGGGCTTCACCTTCTGCACACGGGAACACAGCGCTCCTAATGGCCTCATGGGGAGGGCACCTAGAGATAGTCCAGCTCCTTCTAAAGGATGGCAGAGCCGACCCGACCGTTAATGGTAACAATCTAATCATTGGAGCCTCGGAAAAGGGTGATTTGGACCTGGTCCGTCTCCTTCTGGAGGATGGCAGAGCTGATCCCACTGAAAACAATAACCAAGCAATCACACGGGCAGTGGAAAAGGGGAACCTGCTGCTGTTCGAGCTTCTTCTGACTGATGAAAGAGTCAGGGACAGTTCTATCGAGTCTCTTCTACTTCTCCTGGCTTCCTCGAACCAAAGGACGGGCGTAGTTAAGTTCCTCCTTGAAGACGGCAGAGCAGACCCCACTGTAAACAACAACCAGGCAATCACCCATGCATCGAAAGATGGGAACTTGGATCTAGTTGTGCTCCTCCTTGCAGACGAAAGAGTCAGGGAAGTCACTGACGAGACACAGCTGCTTCTCTTTGCCTCTATGAGCGGAAGCGCAGGCTTGGTTAAGTTTCTTGTTCAGGATGGCAAGGCTGGGTCAGCCGTTGGTAGAGCGATCCTGTTGGCTTCGGGAAACGGACATCTAAAGGCGGTTCGTATCCTTCTGGAAGACCCAAGGGCTGCATCAGAGACCGTAGATGAAGCAATCAAGGTCGCCTTGGCTGCCGGACCCCGCAGCTTAGTTCAGTCACCCCTGGAAGACCCACCCAACTCAAGGACCATTAACTCCTACCCAGTGCGTTAGAGCCGTTTGAGCTCTCTGAAACAGAATATAAAGATGTGTGTTACACATCTCAAAAAGAACGAGTGCTTGGCATCTTTCATAAGGATTGGCACCAAAGAGCCCCTGTACTACGTGTTAGACATTTTCTGCGCAAGAAACGGATCCGCAGTTGAAAGTGGTGGTGAAACATCTCATGGAAATTCCTCTTTCCGATGCTGACCCTCTCTCCTGGGAGGCGCGCTTCCGCGAGGAGTACTCAGAACTCTATCCCGCCGTCAAGGAGATAGCAAAGCCTTTTGTTGGCAAGGATGCAATAGCGATCATGCCCTCGCTCTACAGACAGCCCGCATTCTGGAAGGACCTTTGCGCAGACCTTGATAACATAAGAGGCCTTCCAGATGATGGAAAGCTTCTTCGAGTTGTTGAAAAGCTCCTGAATGGCGATGAGCCTGATGGGGTTCAGTCAGTGAGATCCTTTACTGAAAGTAGGTTCGTTCGAGCTGCAGAAAACCAGGCTGTGAAGGATCTCATTGACTCCTTCTGGACTCTCCTCACCGTGCTTCTGAATCTGAGCACAACAAATGCTGGCCTTCTGTTCCTAGTACTGTGGCATAAGCCTTCTTTGTTAGATTTCGTCGATGATGAGGCATTTAACAAGCTCGTTGTTATTCTGAGAACGGAAACGCTCTTTTTAGGGGGCCTAAGCGAAGAGAGCTTTCTTTATATGCTGAACAGCAAGAGGATGAGTGTAAGCCTCCAGAATAGACGAATGATGCTCTACTACTCCTGCTGTGGTGGCTATACCACAGTTCTTTCCCCTCTTCTTGACAGTCTGGGCTCCAACGACGGAGATGGTATAAACTACGTCTCCACGGCCTCGATGAGAGGGCATGTGGAAATAGTTAAGCTTCTGCTGAAGTGCGAAAGTTTAGATTCAGAAGCTGACGGAAGCGAGGCTTTGAGCTATGCAGCAGGGATGGGGAGCACAGAGCTAATGAAGCTCCTTCTTGAGGACGGAAGGGCAGATCCAACCCAGTTTACGGGTGTCTGGATGAATTGGGTCCCAGAAATAGTATCACTCCTTCTGGTGGATGGCAGGATCGATCCATCAGAGAACGAGTCCCAGGCATTCAGGTTTTCCATAACACTTGCGAAGGCGGAATTGGTAAAGCTCCTCTTGTTGGACGGAAGGTCTGATCCGTGTGTTCACGATAATGCGGCACTTCGATCAGCTTCTTACGACGGACACGTAGATATAGTTAGGCTCATCCTGGAAGACGGAAGGGTGGATGGGCCAGCTCTTAATAACGCACTAATTATTGCCTCAGAGATGGGACACACAGACATAGTTCTACTGCTTCTAGGAGACGCTAAAGTTGACTCCACTGCAAAGAACAACAGGGCAGTTTGGGCAGCATCGTAGAACATGCACATAGAGATAGTAAAAGCCCTTTTGGTGGATCCAAAAGTTCGTTTGCTCGCTGAAGAAGATGATATGCTCGTAATGGCGTGCAATGAGGGAGATGTTGACCTAGTTAAGCTCCTCATGGAAGATGGGAGGGCAGACCCAACTGCCTACAACAATCAGGCAGTGGAGAGTTCTTCGAAGACAGGGCGCCCAGAGATAGTTCGGCTTCTTTTGGGCGACTCTAGGGTCACCCAGGCTCTTGTTCAGCAGGCAATAGTCTGGGCTCTGGAGTTTGGGAACAATGATGTAGCTCGTTCTCTTAGGAATCACCCCTTGGTTTCTTAGGTGCTAAGTCAATACAAGCTGTTTATGAGGGTTAATAGACCCTTACAAGATGTGTATAACACATCTCGAATCTCGACGCACAGTATTGGGTTCACAGAAGGTATTTCCTCACTCATGTTCCCAGGAGAAGAAGTGGTCGCTCAATTGACCATTGAGCAGAAATGGAATCCTTCACTTCACCAATACTCTCCTTCGTGGCATCTTGCCCCGGCGATGCTGACCCTACCACAAACTCTCTCTCCTGGGAGGCGCGCTTCCGTGAGGGGTACCCAGAAATCTATCCCGCCGTCAAGGAGATAGCAAAGCCTTTTGTTGGCAAGGATGCAATAGCGATCATGCCCTCGCAGTACAGAGAGCCTACATTCTGGAAGGACCTTTGTGCCGACCTGAACAACATAAGGGGCCTTCCAGACGAAGGCAAGCTTCTTCAGGCCGTCGAAAAGCTTCTAAACGGAGAGGGCCCCGAGAGGGAAGAGGTAGCGAAAGAACTCGTCGGTTCATTTTGGACCCTTCTTGTTGTGCTAATGAACCTAGACAGCATAAACCAGCACCTCCTGATCCTGGTTCTTAAGTATGGGCCTTCTTTGTTGGATTTTGTCGATGATGAGGTGTTTAGAGGTGTGGTAGCCATGTTTGAAGAAGATACATTCGATTTGGCTTGTCTTAGCGAAGAAAGCTTCCTGTACATGCTGAATAGCAAGAGGGTAGACATAAGCCCTGGGAAGAAAGAAAGGATGCTTCTTCTCTCCTGCCACGAGGGCTATGCCATAGTGCTCCCCCTTCTCCTCCCCATCCACAAGCTCTTCGACAGCCGTTACACAAGCTGTCTTTCTGTGGCCGCGCGGATGGGGAATTCGGAAGTGGTTAGAATTCTGCTGAAGTGTGAAAGCGTAGATCCAGCGGATGGCGGAAGCGAGGCCTTGCGCTATGCTGCAGAAGATGCAGAAAGTACTGAGGTGGTTCAACTCCTTCTTGAGGACGGAAGAGCTGACCCAACACTATTTATGTCATCCTGGGTGACATGGACACTAGAAATAGTATCACTCCTTCTGAAGGATGGCAGGATTGACCCATTGCATAATGAATCCTACGCATTCAGGCACGCAGCATTAAGTTCAAATGTGGAATTGGTAAAGATGCTCTTGGGTGACGGTAGGGCCGACCCTTGTACTCATCAGGACCGCTCGTTACGTTCAGCTTCGTACAGGGGGGGCGCAGATATAGTTAGGCTCATCTCGGAAGACGGAAGGGCAGATGGGCGCGCTCTTAATACCGCATTGGTCATTGCCTCGCAGATGGGATACGTGGATATAGTTAGAACACTCCTAGAAAACTCGCAAGTAGACCCTACTGCGAACAACAACAGGGCAGTTTGGGCAGCATCGGAAAACATGGATTTAGAGATAGTAGACGTCCTTTTGGCTGACCCAAGGGTTCAGAAGAAACCCGCAGAGGACGAGATTCTTCTAATGGCTTGCCAAGAGGGTCTTGAAGAATTGGCCATGCTCCTCATGAAGGGCGGAAGGGCCGACCCAACTGCCTATGAAAACCACGCGATAAAGGTTATGTCAAAGACAGGAAACCCACAGATGGTTCGCCTTCTTCTGTGCGACCGTAGAGTCACCCAGGCTACCATACAGCAGGCAATAGCGTGGGCTTTGGAGTTTGGAAACAATGATGTGGCTCGTTCTCTTTTGGATGACCCCTTGGTCCCGATTTGTTCTGATGACAAGGAACTACTTTAGATTCAGCTCTTTGCGGCCTTGACAGCCACTTGGGCGATATAAGCTTCGCCGTACTGGTTTGGATGTGTGCAACACATCTCTAAAGATCCAGAAGAAAAAGGGTACTTGTGCAACTGACACACAGAAATGAACTCCTTAGATTGCACTGATAGCTCAGTCGAAAATCCTTGGGAGGTGCGCTTCCGTGAGGAGTACTCAGAAATATATCCCGCAGTAAAGGAGACTTCTAAGCGCTTTGTTGGCAGTAATGCTATAGTGATCATGCCCTCGCAGTACAGAAAGCCCGTATTCTGGAGAGACCTATCCACCGACCTTGATAATATAAGAGGGCTACCAGATAACGGAGAGCTTCTCCGGGCTGTTGTGACTCTCCTAAACGGTGAAAGGCTTTGCGGCTTAGAAAAGGACAAAGAGTGCATAATTAAGACTTTCAGTGGTTCCTTCTGGACTCTTCTCGTTGTCCTCGAAAATATCAAGGGCGGAAGGGCGCTTCTCGACATCTTGTGCTATTCGCCGTCCTTCCTAGACTATGCAAGCGATGAAGCAATCAAAGGGCTCGATGTTGGGTTTCATGGACCTTGCCATTCTTTCTACGACCTCGGCGAGGAAAGCTATCTCTACATTCTCCAAGACAAGAGGATTATCATCTGTGCTGAAAGTAGGCAGATAGTCTTCGAGTCCTCTTGTGATCGGGGCTACACAAAAGTTGTACGCCTTCTTTTGGATGACCTGGGCTCCACCTGCCTCAACATAAACGAGATGTTGTGCTCTGCCTCCCGCGGTGGGCATCCAGAGGTCGTTCGGCTTCTTTTGGCGGACGGCAGGGTGGATCCGACTGCGCACAACAACAAGGCAATTCATGCGGCAAAAAATAAAGGGAACCTAGAAGTGTTTTGGCTCCTTTTGGCGGACAACAGAACTCATGTAGATCCACATTCGGCTGGGTTTATAGAGGGGTTGCTCCCAGCGTGCGGGTTATCTCAGATTCAGCTGCCGCCAGATAGGAGCATACTCCCAGCAAAGCTCGTGGCACGATTGCTCCGCGTGGCCACAAAGTACAAGAGATCAGATATAGTTCGCTATCTTCTTGATGATCCCACGGTCCCTCTAGAGGATTGCTGAGATAACTTGGTGAGATACGGTGTACTGATTTGGTCTTATCTCTCTTCATCGTTATCTATCCTTAAGATGTGTGTCACACATCTCCAAGGCTGACTGCTCCCAGTGCTCAGGCCGCCCTCAGTGCTCAGGTCGCCCTCAGTGCTCAGGCCGCCCTCAGTGCTCAGGCCGCCCTCAGTGCTCAGGCCGCCTAGAAAGCACCTCGCCCTTCTCATGCTGGGGCGACGAGTATACACTCAGTAGAAGCAAGTTCTTACTGCTACTGTTTACTATGTTGTGCTTGGTCTTCTCTGGTATGACAACAAGATCGCCTGTTCTTATCTCATCGATCTGCCGTCGAGTATGGCGGTCCCGTTGCCCGATATGACGTACAGCGCCTGAACGACATCATGCATCTCCTCTCCGATCTCCTCTCTCGGCATAAGGTTCATTTGTGTGATTTGGAGGTTGCTGGATGTGTAAAGCACCACAAGGAAGTTTGTGTTCTTTGTAACGGCCGATGCAACATCAACTATGACCGCCATAGCTTTTATCGCTACCAGGGGGCCTTGTGTGAGCTGTTTTCTTTCATCAGACCTTTGTTCAGACCTTGACGAATAGCCAAAAACCGTCAGCAACATCCTTGGTGATGAAAATGGGAATAAAGGGATTTAGCTTGTTGATGAAAGATATCGGTGTCGTTGACGTCGAGGTCTCGGCAAAGGAGCTGCAGGGCGACTCGCCGATATGCAGGATGTCGTGGGACTTTAGCATACTGATGTTTAGGCTCTGGTCGAACGTCAAGAACTCCTTCAGCACCAACAAGGGCTTCTACCTGACCTACAACGACGATGAGACGCTCGAGAGGATGATATTCTCATGCCAAAAGCGTCTATACAACGAGCTGAAGGATATGGTCGTGTCCGGCATATTCCCAATCTTCGTTCTCGACGGAAAGTCACCGCCAGAGAAGGCCGAATACGCGAGGAAGAGGAGAAACAAGAAGGCCGAAAGGACGGAAGTGCGGTTCCTTGAGGTCTTGGCTGATCTAAAGGAAAATGGGCCAACCAAGGCTCTCCTTGCTAAGTTTGTGACAATCTACAAGCAGGTGTCCAACATGCCCCGGGAGCTCTCTGAGCGCATGGTTGATGTCATCTCCAGCATTGGGCTCGCAAAAGTAAGGGCCCCATATGAGGCGGAGCCTTTCTGTGTCTACATGGTGAAAGGGGGAAAGGCACACGGCGTCTTCTCGACAGACTCTGATGTTCTTGTGCATGGTGCTGAGTACCGCCTCCGGGAATCTATTGTAGGGTCCGCGGTGGGCAAGGACGGGCGAGTTTCAACACACGTAGCCTTTATGGGGACTTGTTTGTCTGAGATCCTGCAAAAGTCGGGATTGTCGATGGAGCAGTTCCGGGATGTCTGCATTCTCTCGGAGTGCGACTACAACGCCAATGTGAGGATGTTTGCGATCATGGGAGCGTACAAGGCGATGAAGAAGCACGGGGCACTCGCAGGTATCCTGTCTGGGCCTCTGAGCAAGAAGGACACTTCCTGTCTGAACTACGAGAGATGCCTTGCGATTTTCACCGGAGAAGGGACAAATGGCGTCGATCTCTCCGAGTACAACTTCCACGCCAACCCGAATGCCCTGGAGGAGTTCGGGAGTGTCTTGATCCGGGAGATGGGCTTTGGTGACGAAATTGAGAGCCTGAAGGTGCGCGTCAAAGAGATGGACGCCATTGAGAGGTCGGAGGGTGGTTCCGAGGCCACGATCCCAACCCAGACATCCCCCCCTTCGGATGCGCGGTAGTGCTGAAAGCCACGAGTGAGGTAATGAATCCTCACAAACAATTCTGTGAACATCACAGCATCTATTTACTCTGTACCAGCGCAGCTACGCAGTAGGACCTTCAAGTAGTTGGAGAGGGAAAGGCCACTGAAGAGGACTGTGTCTGTCCCACCGGGCCTCGACCAGATTAGCTTGTCTTCCGGTGACCCATGCACACTAGGTCCTGTTTTGATAGAACAGAGACAACTTTCTTGTTCGGGTAGGTCTTCCGTATCTTAACAGCCTCATCGTAGCTGTCGAGCGTAATGACCACGATGATCCCATCAAAAGAGTGCACTTCACCTCCGTAAGCTTCACATCGACATCATGAAAGCGGATAACGCCATTCTTGTCCTCTCCTGTTAAGGGAATGGTCCCTCTGCAAATTTTGTGAATTAGAGTGCTCTTGAAACGACTACTGGCCAATAGAATGCAAACCAGTGGGAATCCAAGGATTCAGCATTCTGTATTTGGGTCTACAGATTGGACCCGCAATTGGGTTCTTTGTTCCTGTCATCTCATTGCAACATCAACATGGATTGCGGAGCCGCATCCAATGTAACTTTACTTGCTCGGGAATGCCCAAAAACGGTTCTGGTGGGCGTACGTCGGAGAAAAACAATGAACCCAACAGAAGAGACAAGAAATACACACATTCCAATGAGCGGAACTGACCGCGAATCGAGCAACGAAGGCGGGCACAGAACATACACCACATGGAGCGACGAAGGCGGGCACGGAACATACACCTCATTTACACGGAGCGACGGAGGACGCACCATAGTGATCATTAATGAGATTGACAATACACTTAGCGTCAAAGATTCTATCGCGATCGTCGTGGTCTCCGCGACTCTTCTATTTTCTATTTTCGCGCATTGTAGATGAGTGCGGTGTCATTGGCCCCAGAGGAGGTGCTGCTCGGTGAATTCTCGACTGGCACGACTCCTTCTGGGGCCAATGAGTAGATGTGGCATTTGTCGCATTGTAGATCCAAAAAGACTATGTGTTAGTGCTAACACATGCAAGGGACAGGTTGATGTTGGCGCCTCCCACCGAGGGTATGCGCGAGGACGAAAGTTTCTTGAGCTTGCTGTATAGACAGCGCAAGTACACGACTCGAGACACTCACATCCGTTATATCGTGACGATAACGGTGATTGGCCACACAGCGTACTAGAGCGCGCGAGATTCATACTCGGTGCGGGTTCACATCAAAATAGGTGACTCACAAGCCTCTTATCGCTTGGGCGCTCTGGAGGGATCACCGAACTAAGATATGCATGGGTGAGTGGGATATAAAAGACCCATGGTCCCTTCTGATGTATGGAGAGGGCGAAGCAGCGCTGCTTCGCCTACCCGGGACCAGGAGGAACCTCTTTGTGTGGCCTTCTCGTGTCACCAACATGCTCGTGTAGTTTCTACACGTTTTTTTCGCTCTATTCCTTTCCCATATCTTGACATCTCTACCTTTTTCCCTTTGTGCCCTTGGCAAGACAACCCTTCCTTTGGGTGCGCGTCAAAGATATGGACCCCATTGAGAGGTCGGAGGGTGAGTCCGAGACTGCAGACGAGAAGAGTGATGAGGGTGACCTACTTAAGGACCCCCCACCCCTGGGTGTTTAGCTTGGCAGGCTACTACGTACCCTTCGTGTGTACGTATCCAGAGGGTCTAGTGTTCGAGGACACGAAAAAATGCTGTGAGTGTCACAGATTTTGATTGGACTCCGAGAACCACAGCAAAGTGAGGGACGGTGACCTTCCTCACTTTTCCCTTATTTTCTGTGATGTTCACAGTATCTTTTCCACATTCGCCAACTCTTGGCTACTTGTGTGTAACTTCTCCCAGAACTTTCAGGTAGTTGGAGAGGGAAAGGCCACTGAAGAGGATCGTACTTGACCCACCAAGCCTCGAACAGATAAGCTTGTCTTCCGGTGACCCATGCGCCACCAGGTCCTGTTTTGAAAGAACGGAGACAACTTTCTTGTTTGGGTGATCCTTCCGTATCTTATCAGCCTCCTCGTAGCTGTCCAGAGTAACAACCACGATGATTCCATCAAAAGAGTCCAAAACACCTGATTTCACCTCCGTAAGCTTCACATCGACATCGTGAAAGCGAATGACGCCATTCTTGTCCTCTCCTGTTAGGGGGATAGTCCCTTGGCAGATTCTCTGAATCAGTGTGCTCTTCCCGGACCCAGAAGACCCGATAACTGCTATATTCAACATTTAGATCGTATATATGAACTGGGACCGTTTTTGTGGTGTTAACGTTCGGTACGTACTTCGCATGCGAAGGAAGTGACGTCATTGGTACTGTGAATGAGAGAATCACAGAAGCACCAAAGTGTTTCGCTCAAGTGGTGGAAGTGGGAGCACGGAGCCCAAGGTGGCCGGTAGCCATAGCCGTCTCCCTGTAAGTAATTCTGTGAGGTTCACAGCATTGTTGACCAGCGTTCGTTGTCTTAAATAACCACATCTTCCATGTCCTCCACTTCAAGAGAGTCACTATTTCTTCTGAGCCACCTTAAAACATCCAAATCAACGCAGCTGTGGCGGTGATTGCTTCGGTATTGCTCTCCCAGTCCATAAGGGCTGTTTTGGACCTTTCACTTACTTCTGTAGCACTGTCCCACGGCCTGTCGTTCTTTGACCATTCTAAGATGGCCGATTTTTCTGCCTCTTCAGACTTGTTGCAGATAGATGTCGTTTCTTGTGTGTTGGTAGTCATGTATTTGTAGTTACGATCCTGTGAATTTCACAGCACTTCTGCCTTTCGAGAAACAAGCCCTCTTGTCGTTCTAGCGCACCTGCGCCTTAGTTATCCATGTATCTTTCCTCAGCTGAATGCACTTCCCTATCTGGAGGGTTCGCCGTGAACCAGTTGAGGACATTCATGTTGTTATCTGCTGCTGCTCGCATAATGGCGGTAGAAATATGTTGGGTTGCCGCCAGCCATCTAAGTGCGTCCACTGACCGAGCTGGACGACTTAAATCACCTTCTGCACTAGGAACTTGTGAAGTTCCATACCCAAAGTAAGATGTAACGCTGCGGACAACACAAAGCAATCTACTGTTTCTGATCCATTCTACTCCCGCAGATGTCATTTCTTGAGTGTTGTTAGTCATGTGTTTCCACACCCCCTGGGCACAAGACCGCTTTTTTGCCAAGACCACATTCCACGCAATTTCTCTTTCGGCACTTCGAGATGAGGCAGTCAACTCCCTCGGAAAACAAATCGATATGAAGCTTAGCTAGCCCGATCTGAGGTAGCTAACTCTACCGGGAAAACAAATGAAGATGAGGCCTAGCTAGCCCGATCTGAGGTAATCGATTCTCCCGGAAAAACAAATGAAGATGAGGCCTAGCTAGCCCGATCTGAGGTAATCGATTCTCCCGGAAAAACAAATCGATATGAAGCTTAGCTAGCCCGATCTGAGATAGCCAACTCTACCGGAAAAACAAATGAAGATGAGGCCTAGCTAGCCCGATCTGAGGTAGTCGATTCTCCCGGAAAAACAAACGAGATGAACGTGGCTGACTGTTGATACGCACGGGAACTTGAAGAGACTGCATCTTCTGGGTTGCTGTTTGGATGTTCATTTCCAAACAGCAGTCTTAGTGGTTCACCTTCCCATTCATTGCAGGAAGACTGACAGAAAGTGCAAGGAGGCAGACCGGATTGGTTGATTCTTCACACAAAAGGTGAAGTTGCTTCGATGTCGCTGGTGTCCCACACGTCCACATTACTGAGACTGTGCAGGCTGCTTGTCTCCGTCATCAGAAAGAACATTTCCCAGTAGAGCGCCACCACCAGCACCAATAAGGAGCCCCGGGACCCCACCGACTAGCAATCCTGCCCCGCCGCCGATCAATCCGCCTGTGATAGTCCCGGTCTTCTTGTCAAGGCCAAACTCGATGTCGGGGGGTTGACAGTTACAGGGTGGTGAATACATTCCCTTCACCGCAAGTTCAAAGCCCAGAATTCCCCTCGAGAAGTCGGGCTTTCTTCCGTGCAGGAAGAAGTAGGCATACATTAGCGAATAAGAAACACAGTGCGAGCTTTCGGCGTCCTGTGGGTGTTCAATGATATCTAAAACTCGCATACCAGTTTCTTGGCCTATGAAGGGCGAGATCAAGCTTGAGTTTTCTTCCATTGGCTCGAATCTGCTTATGGTGTCTCCTTGGACGATAAGCAGGTTGGAATGTCTGGATAGGACCCTTCCATCTCCAACACTTTCGATGATGAGCCTGACCACACAGGGCTGGGTGAGCTCGCGCGCCATCCTAATATAAGGGGAGATGGTGCCAGTGGGATCTTCCAGTCCTGCGTGGTCCAGACGGATTGTCACAGGGTCTTTCACTACCTGCCCCGGGAATTCTCTCATGAGCACTTTGTTAAAGTAGCTCCCGTCAAGGTATTCAATGAGCTGGAAGTTTGCGTAGTCAAGAAGAGCCATCGTCGTTTTATCGAATGGATAGAGCCACGCCGTTCTGTGATCTTCTATTCTTCCCGGAAAAGCGGTTCTCAGGACACAGGTCCCGGAAATAGTTCGAACGTAACACATCAGACAAAATGAGCAATACATCTTGGACTAATGATCTGAAAAAGGGAGACTGGGTGTCTAGGGTTAGTTACATGAAGGTTCTCTCGTGTGAGGCAGAATCTTTTCGCGTACAGAACGATGTTGGCTTCGAGTGGACCATCAGCAAAAACATCGTGGAGAACGAGTGCGAGCCACCTTTCCAGTTCAGGCTGAGCAAGGTAGAAAAGGTCACCCAGACCGAACTGGCACGTATTCTTCTCGAAGAGACAAGGGGCGCTGTTGTGAGCCTGAATTTCACGAAGAAGCAGACACCGGAGAGGGTACTCGAGATGATCGGCGAGTCCAACATGGACTTAATGCCCGCTCGTGAGAAGAAGAAGTTCGCCGCAAGTTTGATGGTCGGCGAGCTGAGACACCTTGTTGGGCATGTGACTGGAATTGACGTGAGCGGCAGGATCAAGATGGTCGATCTGAACATTGAGAAGGCGTACAAGATCCGTCTTGTCGACCCGCGGACTCTGAAGGATGTGACCTTCCGTGGCGTGCGCTATGAGAAGAAGTAATCCCTTCGCACGCAGTGATCCTCCAGGAGGACAGTAAAGTCTAACCATTAGACTTACCTTGTAAAAGGACCGGAAGCGGTCGTGTCTCACCCTTTCCGGTGAAATAGCATGGCTATGACTGCATTATACCCCGAAGGTTACAAACGTGGTTGCGCAGTACCGCGAAAGCAGAGAGGGGGGTGCGTGCTGGGGCTACCAGACGAAATATGGCACAAGCACATTCTCGTTGAACTGGACGACAGGATAGACGCATTGTTCTGTTTGAGCAAGGCGAGCAAGGCAGTGAATCATCTTCTGTCGGAACATGCGGCAAACCGTCGCACCTTTGAGCATATCAAGTGGTTGAAGAGGAACGGCTACCTTCACGATACAGACATCTGCGCCAGTGCCGCCGGGCACGGGCATCTGGGGCTTCTGAAGTTCTTAAGAGGTAGCAGCTGCCCTTGGGACAGCAGTGTGTGCTACTATGCTGCATCCGGTGGACACCTAGAGGTCCTGAAGTGGGCAGTTGCCAATAACTGTCCTTTGACGGAGGAGGTCTCTATTGTTTCGGCCGAGTGTGGGCACCTGGGTATCCTGAAGTTCCTGAGGAGGCAAGGTTGCATTTGGGTCGGGGGCATGACCTCGGCAGCTGCACTGGGCGGCCATCTGGAGACACTTGTGTGGTTGGAAGAGAGTGGCTGTCCCTTCGACGAAGGTGTTTGCTCCGCCGCTTCTCAGGGCGGCCGTCTTAAGGTTTTGAGGTGGCTGGCGAGTTCGCAACTGTGGCAGCACAGCTTGTTCAGTAGCAGAATAGGAACGAGGCGACTCTGGGACTCGAGACTTTACACTCGCGCAATTGTGGGAGGGCACTTCGAGGTCCTGGTCTGGGCGTTGGAAAGTGGGTTCTCTTTGTGTGGAACAGACTGCACACCCGCAGCAAGAAGCGGGAATCTGGAAATCATAAAGTGGCTGAGAGATTGCGGCTGTGCTTGGGATGCGAACACCTGCGCCGAGGCAGCAAGAGGGGGCCATCTCAGGCTCCTCAAGTGGCTCAGAGAGAACGGCTGCCCTTGGGATCGCATTTCTTGCATTTTTGCGGCCAAGAACGGGCATCCTAAAGTCCTGAAGTGGTTGAACGAGAACGGCTGTCCCTCGGCAGGCAACGTCTTCTCTTCGGAAGCTGCCTGCAAGAGCTGCGAGACGGGGATCTGCGATCATGGAGAGATGAGAAACGAATGTAAAGAATGCGGAACATGCATCTGCGACCACGGAAGACCAAAATATCAATGCAAAGACTGCAATCCGTGCCATTGCGTGCACGGAAGGGCGGAGTTGGAGATTTTCAGGTGGCTAAGAAAGGGCGGCTGTCCTTGGGACGAGGGAAGCTTTTGCAGCGAAGCCGAAGGGGGTCACTCTGTGGTGTTGAGGTGGCTGAGAGCGACCGTTCTTGGCGTGAGGAAGCCTTTGGTGACCGGGTACTTGAGCGACGCTGTCAGTGTTAATTTTGTTTCTATCATCTCGCAGGTTGGTGGTCATCTTGCAAGATGATGTTTGTGGTCTTTTGGGAGCCGCAAAGAGAACAATAGCACCTTCCCATGTATATTACGAGTCTAACGATTAGACTTTAGTGCCTCATGTGTACACCAAGGTGCGGTTCGTGAAACTAAAGCCCACAACGAACCCTCGCATCTTTAATGTCTTGAACCTTATCTACGACGAGAGCTTCTTTATGCGGGATAAGTCGTATCCAGCTCCTTGAATAGATGCCAAAATGACATTTGGCTCGACGTCGAGCACCAAGTGTTCGTCTATGATGCTGAACCTCCAACTTCCAACTTAGTATCTTCCACTCGCTATGTTGGCGTACCCAAATCGATACAAACATGGAGACTAGCACGAAACGACCATGAACGACTTGAAGTGTTTTGAGATGGACGATGTCTGGTCTGAGATTCTCACCAAAATGGACAAGGCTTCCTCGGTGTGTTTAAAGTACACCTCAAGAGCCTTGTATTCTCTAACGGATCGACTAAGGGTCGATTCGCTTATTAGCTCTTATGAGTTAGGGGTGAGTGGTTCAGTTGGCATCGTGAAGTGGGCTATGAAGAACGGAGCCCTTCGGTGCGAGCATGCCCGGGAAATAAGCCGTATGCAATATCGACATTATCTCGATAATGGTTCACTCAGTCGAGCAGACCGACAAAACTTGCATCCTCTGGGTTGTATAAAGTCAGGGGCTGCAAGAGCAGGTGCTGTGGGGCTCTTAAAATGGCTAGAGCGTAATAGAATATGTCCACATGATGACTACCCCGCCATTGCGGTTCAGTACGGTGTTTTGAATATAATAGGTGTCATAAAGTCCCGAGATCGCACTCTGCAGCATATCGCCATACGTTACGGGCAACTGGAGACTCTTAAACTCTTAGGCATGAAGAATAAACCTGAGATTGTCCGCTTGGCAGCTCTACATGGTCATGTGGATATTCTCGAATATATAGGACCTCGAGACCCCTTATCGACAGCCCTGGCCGCTGCAGAGGGTGGGTGTCCTGCTGTACTATCTTGGATGAAGTCAAATGGCTCTATACTCCATCATACAGTCAACCCTAATTGGCTTGCATCGAAGGCTGCTAAATCGGGTCACGTTTCTATTCTGAGGTGGTTGGTTAAAGAGATGCCTCCTTATGCACTCAATAATGGCCTCATAGGAGTGGCGGAGCGAAACGAAGAAATGGAGACCGCCCAATGGCTTGTTGAGTACTTGGGGGTCAACGAGGGCTGAAAGCCCCATTGGTTCATATATCTGGTAGATATATGCACTCTGGTTGGAGTTGGCACCACGCAAGCTACGCATCTGCTGTTTGATGTTGGATTAAGCTTCACCTTGGCGTTGGTGGGTATGCGATCTCCTCGGGCGGTCGACGAAGCTACTTCGGATTTGCCACTCACTACCCAACTTCTGACTTACTACTTGCCACCAACTTCCGACTTCATCCTCGACACTATCTTCG
>SDBT01008181.1_pt1 | contig 17109 bp, 44 predicted proteins | sample 2277101 | NCBI WGS metagenome assembly SDBT01 (sample SAMN10404973, study PRJNA504765) | marine sediment metagenome | isolation source: marine sediment core GS10_PC15, 103 cmbsf | place: Arctic Ocean: Southern Knipovich Ridge | collected 2010
ATAGTCTTAGTGTAAATTATTCCGTAGATGATATATCAATAAAAGCAGTAACCAAAGAAGCCGGATTTGTTCTGACCAATAATGGCGTAGTATTAACCAATAATGTATTACTAGACGGCAATACAGTAGCATGGTACATCGCTGATGAACTGTCCACGATAACGAAAGACGGCAGCGACCTTGTAGCTGATTGGGAGGACTTTCTCGGATCAGGGAGAGATTTAGTACAGGCAACAGGCACGAATCAGCCGTTATGGTCAAGTGATGGGATATTGTTTGACGGGGTGGATAACTTTATGAAGGCTGTGGCGTTTACATACGAACAGCCCGAACAGATTTATATAGTATTTAGGCAAGTTACGTTTTCAAACTTCGGGTTTGTTTTTGATGGCGATAACACTTCGATGGGTATATTATCACCTCGCAATGGGAGTCCTAATATGGCTGTTTTTGCAGGTACACTATCTGCTGATAATGGAAATTTAGCTATTGGTGAGTTTGGTATTGTAAGGATATTATTTAATGGAGTGAGTTCAACATATCAAATAGACGAAACGGCCCAACTCACAGGGGATTATGGTGCATTGGATATGGATGGCTTTACTCTTGGCAAGAAGGGTTCAGGTGCGGGTAATGAAGCTAACATCCAAGTAAAAGAAATTATCCTCCGCAATGTAGACGATACCGACCAAACAGAGGAAGCGATATTTCAATACCTAAAAAGCAAGTATGGACTCAGCCCAATAATCCCATTCTTAATGTTGCTATTATTAATGGCTCACAGGCGTAATCGTAAAACATTTAATAATGAAAAACACCCACACATATAAATTCGCATTCTACGCAATGGTAGGAATGATGCTTGTGTTTGGGTACTGTCTATGCACCGCACAAGTTATTCCACTGGATAAGCAGTATCACTTTTACGGTGGGGCGGCAGTATCAGCATGGAGTACCAGGCTACCGGCAGACCAGACAGGGATGAAACCCGCTATATATGGACTATCAGGAGCGGTGATAATGGGAGGCACGAAAGAACTGTTTGACCTCGCAGGAGGTGGCACAGCAGAATGGGCAGACTTCGGGTACACGGTACTTGGCGGGGCGATATCAGTAGGTATAATATACGGCATAAAAGCAATTATAAAACGATGTAGATAATGCGTAAAGACGAAAAGGAATATCTTGATGCCAACTTTGTGGCGATACGGGCAGAACTAAAGGCCGATAGGGATATCTTTACGCTCAAGGTAGATCAGATAATCGCCAACCAGAATGAACTAAAGCCTAGAGTACAGGCTAACACCCTTTGGCGTATACGCATAACGGCTGTGGCTTCGGCTGTAGCAACGATATTCGGGTTTATACTTTTCAAGTTTAGCTCATTGATAACAGGATTAAAGGAACTAATAAACATAGAATAATGGTAGGATTTTTTGAGGAAAAAGAAGGTGTTAGGTCAATGACTCGCCTTTGCAGTTTTATTCTTTTATGGTTTTTTCTGATACTCAATGTACTATACTTTGCCGGTGGGGGAGAGATTACGATGGATCTAGTCACTTTTGATTTAATGCTTTTGGTGGGTGTTTTTGTCCCGAAGGTATTGCAAAAGCTAGTTGAGTTAAAAAAGTAAACGATTGATTACAAAAGTAATTTAGAATGATTCTAAGCGTATTTTAATTAACTTTGTAATATGCCTTCATTCAGCAACATAAGTAAATCGAGGCTAAATACTTGCCACCAGGAATTGCAAACGCTTTTCCATTACGTGATAAAATACTACGATTGTACGATAGTTACAGGCACAAGAAACAAGGCCGATCAAAACGAATGTTATATTAAGGGTACATCACAAGTTAAATACCCTAACTCAAAACACAATAGCCTTCCGAGTATGGCTGTTGATGCTGCTCCGTATGATAATGGTAAGATAGATTGGGACTACGATCAGATGTATCACTTCGCTGGATTTGTACAGGGCATCGCTCAGATGCTTTACGACTATGGATCCATGAAACAACGCATAAGACTTGGCGCGGATTGGGATGGTGACAATGATGTGCAAGATCAGAAGTTTAAAGATATTCCACATTTCGAACTAAAATAATAACTATGAAATGTCCTTATTGTGGCTCAACAAAGCTAGGGAAAAACGGAACCAAGAACGGCAAGCAGAATTATAAATGCGAATGTGGAAGATATTTCGCTGAAGGCACGACATATATCAACCGAAAAAATAACAAAATGGGAATCTCAACAGAAAATTTCAGGAAAAAACATGATGTAGTTTATATATTAACCCAGGTATTTGAAAAGCTCGAAGATGAAATGTTCTACGAAAAGTCAGACATCATACGTATGTCAGGGCTATCGGTAGGCTATCCGGGCATAGGCACCGTTCTTGACAGCGAGAACTTCAAAAAATATAAGGGTCGTGCCGGGTCTACAGATTATTGGGCTAAGTCCGAACTAATAATAAAACTTAAAGATGAGGGTATAATGCGATGAAAAATTTAAACGAATTAAAAACAGAACACTCGGAACTTGCAACCGAACTCCGGGGACAGATAGCTGAGAAAGACCGTATACTCGATGAGTATAAAAAGTCTCACGGCAAGCTGGAAGATTTCTTTGCCAAAGTATCGGCTAATATCAAGCCCGTCTTACCTTTGACATCTGTCTACGAGAAAGGGTCCGGTAAGGTCGGTAGCCCCTGCGTAGCTGTTATGCGTATCTCTGACGGTCACATGGGATCGGTCCAGCTTCCCGATGAGATAGAGGGATTCAATGAGTTTAATCCTGATATATGTCGCTCGCGGCAGATGGATTATGCTTACAGGTTTTGTAAGTGGGTAGACATCACACGCGGAGCATACCAGATTGATGAGGTGGCGGTGATCGTTACCGGGGATCTGATCTCGGGTGATATCCATGATGAGTTAAGGGTCACAAATGCTTTCCCTACACCCGTTCAATGTGTCCGTGCTGCTGAAGTCTTAGTAGAGCAGATGAGGGTCGTATCTTCCAACTTCTCACAGGTGACGGTTCATTTCCTGGTTGAAGACAACCACGCCCGCCTGACAAAGAAACCACAGGCGAAAGAAGCGGGGTATAACTCTTTTAACTATGTAGTGGGAAAGATAGCGGAGATTTACCTGTCTACGATTGACAATGTGACGTTCAATATCTACCCTCAGTATGAGAAGGTTATCACTGTGCTTAATAGAAACTATTTGATAGCTCACGGCCACGGTATCAAAGGATGGATGGGTATACCCTGGTATTCAATAGAGCGACACGTAGGTAAGGAGGCGAAAGCAAGGCTACAGATCATCATGGATGATAAGTCAAAGGCGGCAGAGGTGGGCTTTCATAAGTTTGTATTCGGCCATTATCATTCGTACTTTGAAACGGATATGTATTCATGTTGCCCCTCTGTTTCAGGAACGGACGCTTACGATCACAAAAGCGGTAGACATTCCGAGCCGGGACAGAGCGCATGGATTGTGCATGAGAAATTAAAGGAGATTAATCATAATAACTTCAGGTTATAGAACTATTATGAGCAAAGTATTAAAAAACGGTACTAATCTCGAATTAATTATATAATTATGAAAGTATCATTTATTTGGCGATTAGTTGCCGCTGTATTATTAGGCTTCTCATTAGGCGTTTTCGTGACTTCTAAGACGTTTATCAAGAATATACCCCCTACTACCGAAATTGAAATTGGACGCGTTAAAATCAAGGGGAAGGGCAATACGGTCGATAATTTGATGAAGGTTGAGGATATTTCCACGGATGCCAGTGAAACTAAGAATAAAAAGAACCGTATTCGTAGGCGGGATAGGTAAATTGTCGTACATTTACATTGCGATATGTCGTATTGGTTGTGTAGAATCTGAACTGCCCTAGAGGTCTGACCGGCAACAGTCGATAAAGAATGTAGGATTCACCCGGGTATTGAACAAGAGTCGTTAAGCGTCTCCAGAGTCAGTACCCTTTTTTATTGCCCTCCCCGCTATTAATTATATCTATGTAGTCAGTTCAAAGCTGACATTAGAATCAATCTAAACAATCACTAAATGTATCATTCTATTTGCACAGTGTTAGATTAAGTTGTACATTCGTATTGAATCTAAACTTAAAATCATGGGAAAACATAAACCTGAATTGACGGTTATTTTTAATCGGTACATGAGTAAGCATAATCTTGGTGGAGTTCTAGCCAGGTTTGGCAAAAAGAGAACAGCCTCAGAAAAGACCATAGAACGCAGAAATAGACCTGATATGATGCGTACTCAGCCAAAAGGAATGTATAAAAATAAGACATGAGCCTTCTATGATTCAACTAAAATTGATAACATGATCCGCGAAACAGTCAGAGAGAGAAGGCGCAAGCTAGAAATGAGCCAAGCAGAACTCGCGAGGCTTGCAGGAACGAACCGAACTTCAATAGTTAATTTCGAGAACGGCCGTTCGGGAGTAAGCAGTAAAACCCTGGAACGCATATTTAAAGTATTGGATATTAACTTAAATACAGAGTGAGCGATGAAAACAGAAGAATGTATTAGAATGGTTAGGATTTATGCAAAGGATTCGTCAGACACATATTATGACACCGGAGCAAGGCACATAACAGACAAAACGGCACGTAATTGCACAGCCGATAAAGATGAATGTTTAGTGGGCGCACACATTTCCAATTTAACCCCAACGCCAAAAGATGAGCGAATGGAATTAGATGTGAAAAAATCCGAGTGGCGTGAAGGAATGAGACATAAGATGCCAGAGTTTCAAGTAAAAAAGTATAAGTATATAACCATCACTAGAGTTCAGGGATAATGAAACCAACTAAACCAACCTGCCCACATTGCAAAGTTAAGGACTGCGACTGCCGCCCTGAATCTACGGGGAGTAAGCATTACCAGGATTACAATAATTCATACGTTAATAATTATTTGAGATAATGAAAACATTTAAAAAGGAAAATTATAAGGAACTCCTTATAAAAACACAGCAGGAGATTCTTGAAACCAGACTAAGATTAACAGACCTCACACAAAGGGAGTCATTCATTTTAAAACATATTGGCTACGTAAACATTAAATAACATGGGAACAAATTATTATCACAAAAGAAACATCTGCCCTGAGTGCGGTAGATATGACGAGGCTCATATAGGAAAATCATCTGCTGGATGGCAGTTTAGTTTTCGCGGATATTCCGAACTACGGTCTTATAAGGATTGGATAAAGGAACTTGAAAGGCACGGAACGATATATGATGAATATGGAAGAGGAATGAGCCTGAAGGAATTTAAGTTAATGGTAAACACAAAGCGTAAGGGGCAAAATCATTACGATTACTGTAAAATTCATCACTCCAATTCAATGCAAGATCAGTGGAAGGACTCAAAAGGATTCAGTTTTCAATCAAACGAATTTAGTTAGCCATGCAAACATTCCTAATTATATCAACCGCGCTTTTCTGGCTATGTATGTTCTCCAGTGCCATAGTTGTGATAATCGCTCTGACGACACGAAACGCCCCGGATGGGACTACCTATGAAAACGAGCTAAAGTCCCTTCACAATCGTTCTGACGAGCCTACAGAGGCACAATTGACGCTATCTAAGTACCTTGACGGATTAAAGGATGCTGCAAGTATGGAATTAATAGACCCGAATGATTTTAAAACTGTAGACGATGACTAAGCAAGTAAACACCGTACTCGACAGGAATCTAATCACAGATCATACGGTAAGCGAACCCGAGAACTCGAACAATTACGGACTGAGGGTAATCGCTTTCAATTATCCCAATCCCGGAGGAATGGAGCTTAAGCCAAAATGGGGAATAGATTTTAATTCTATGAAGATAATCAAATGCTCGGAGCATGAAAGAATTGTATTAAGCAAAACCACAACGGCATTCATTGCAGAGGGTTTGGATTATCACTACGAGGCCTTCCCTGCTGACATGGACCTGGTTAAGTTCTCAGATATACCATTCGTATTTCCAACCTTAAATTATAACTAATGAACTTTGACGAAAAATTACAGGAATTTATCTCTGACATTACAGAGAACGACAATGAATCAGAATGTTGCGGTGCGCCCGTTGCTATGGGACTGTGCTGCGCTTGTTATGAACACGTCTAAACTAACCACAATGAGTACAGAATATCCATTATTCCCAGAACTACCAGAAGCCGGACAGGAGGAAGCACAAAAACTTATTGATAAATTCAAGGAAAAATTAAAGGTTGCGGCGGATGAAGTTATAGGTGATTTCTATTGTGGCATGATGCCATTCATCGAAAGTGACAGTTGGACTAATTTCAGGAATGCTATTATGGATGGATTCAAAAATTATAATAACCGAAAGATCCAGGGTGAATATAACTTCAAGGAAATCAGGCAACAGATATTAAAAGAGTACCGGGATGATTTGGTTAAAGACCTGGATCAGGATATGGTCGAAGAAATTAAACAATTAAAGGAAACCATACAAACATTACAGGAATTAAGATATAGGCATAATCATTATTAACAGTTTAAACTAAATTAAGCACAACAGGATAAACTAAACATTATGAAAAAAAACGGACAGATATTTGCGATTGATGAAAATGGTAAAAAAGTGGTGCTAGATCCATGCCCTTTTTGTGGCAGTCATTTTGTTGATAAAAGTTATGATAGGGGTACTTCATTTTCATGTGAAGTATGTAGATATTCTAGGGGGTTCCCCGGATTATTACAACTTAAAAAATCTCCGGTTAAAGTGCCGTATGTAGATAAGGAAGGAAATGATATTCCTGAATCCGAAGTAAAGTATCAAGAATACTATCATCAACACGCAACATTATTTGCAATTCGAGAAATGAATCATAGAAACTAAACATTATGGAATTAAATTCAGAATTAGACAGACTTAGAAAGTATACACCTATTGAAGCAGAACTAAACAGAGCAAAAAAACTACACCCAAATTATCCTGACGATGATTTCATAAGGGTTGCAATTATAAACGAAGAAGCAGGAGAGATAACAAAAGCAGTATTACACTTTTATTATGAAAACGGAACGGCTGCTGATATTCGTAAAGAACTTATTCAAACAGCAGCTATGTGCATGAGAATGATTGAAACCATATCTCCGTAATTCCAACCACAATGAAAACCGACAGCCAAAACTCACAAATCCTGGCATATCTCGAAACAGGATTATCACTCACAGCAGTACAGGCATTGACCAAGTTTGGATCGTTCAGGCTTGCCTCACGCATTCGAGAATTAAAAAACGATGGACACAACATAGAATCGGTTATGATTGAGACAGAGACGGGGAAGCGTGTGGCTCGTTATAAATATTGCTTCTAAATGAATGTATGCTTAAATTTAAACCAATGAAATACACAGAAAATGACATGATCGGTTTCGCACTTGACTTTACACTCCATAGGGTACGCGCTATGAGTGATGACAAAAAAGGAATGAGCGCTGAGGACTATTTCAAAGAATGGAAAACCAAAAACAAACCCCATGAAAGTAAACTTTAACCAGGAGCTTGAGACATTTTACAATAATAATAAACACGAATCACCCGAGCGCATCGCATTTCTGTTTACGCAGAAGCTAAAACGTGAAGGCAAAATTAAACAATTATGACAGACAGCAATTTTTTACCAGACGATTATCAGGCCCCAACGGGCAGTTACATGAAGTTACTACAAGGTGAGAACCGACTCCGCATCCTATCCCGGCCAATTCTCGGATGGGAAGGATGGAAGAACAAGCAACCCACGCGCTTCCGTTTGGAGGAAAAACCCGTTACAACAGACTTCGACAATCAGCAAGTAAAGCATTTTTGGGCTTTCGTATGTTGGGACTATGCTGATGGGTCGGTGAAGATATGCGAGATAACACAGGCGGGTATACAAAAGTCCATAGAAGCACTAGCAAGGGATAAGGACTGGGGACCACCATTTGAGTATGACATAAAGATTGTACGTAAGGGCGAATCTCTTGAGACGGAATACACTACTAACCCCGTACCGCATTCACCTATAACACAGGAAATGAAGGATGCGCTTATAGCCAAACCCGTTAAGCTGGATGCGCTGTTTAGCGGTGATGACCCGTTTGATGTTGATCCAGCGGTTGATGGTGCTGATTCCGATTTGCCTTTTTGATGGGATACGTTAGTGAAGATTATATAAATGATACTAATAGATTGTATTTTAGAGGGCATGAGAACCCTCAAGGATGGCTCGATGAAAGTGATATTTGCGACCCAGGAAGTCACCCCGAAGGCAGCCGGTGAAATATATCAGCTCTCAAATAAATATTGCTACATCGCAATTAAGGCTGAGAGATTCACCGATGAGGAACTGAAGGCCATAGAGGACGCGGATATAGGATTTAAGGCAAAGGGCAAGTCACAGTCACAACAGATACGTGCGGTGCTTTATTTGCTCTGGCAGCAGGACAATAAAGGCTATGATACTTTTGATAGGTATTATAAGTTTCGCACCGATGAAGATTTAAGGCGTTATCAAAACGAAATAGATTGACTCACGGCTCATTATATTCAGGTATTGGTGGATGGCTACTTGCCGCACAATGGGCCGGTATAGATAATATTTTCACCTGTGAGATTGAGGACTTTCCCAACAAAGTTTTAGATAAACATTTCCCAGATACGGACAGACACCATGACATCAAAGAAACGGACTTCACGAAATACACAGGGCGAATTGACATTCTCTCAACCTCAGACCCCTGTCAGCCCTTCAGCTTTGCCGGGAAGCGCGGAGGCACGACAGATGACCGCTTCCTCTGGCCGTTCACTATTGAGGCTATACGAACAATTAAACCGCCCTTTGTTGTTTTCGAGAATGTTCCTGGGTTCATCAGTATGGCATTCGAGACTGTTGCATCTGACCTGGAGGCAGAAGGATACACAGTCGAATCGTTTATTATTCCAGCTTGTGGGGTTGGGGCGTGGCACAGAAGAGACAGATTATGGGTTATTGCCTACTCACACAGTATCAAGCGGAGCGCAGACAAAAGAAAATCCAACACCGGGGCAAACAGGCGGGACGACATTACCAGGATGGGTAAGGATGCTTCCAACACCAACATTGGCAGACAGCAAGAATGTTGGACGAAACGGCTCACACCAAAAGAATTTACACAAAGTGACGGATTTACATCTGAACCCGGAATTCGTAGAGGAGATAATGGGTTTTCCAATAGGGTACACAGACTTAAATCACTCGGAAACTCAATCGTCCCGCAAATAGCATACATAATATTCGAAGCAATAAAACAAGCAAATGACCTACAAAGAGAAATACCTTAAACACTTCGGATATGGAAAACTATGCTGAATTTAGAAACGAAGTAAAGCCAGTGGCTGATTCATGTGGGATAACAGAAGAAGAACTGAAAGCCTTATTTGATATCCTTTACGAGATCCATTATCATGACAATTTTATAATACGGACCCAACGGTAATGATAGCTCACAAAAAGATATACATGGATCATTTCGGATATACCGAAGCAGACTGGATCGGTTGCGAAATTTATGGCCGGACTTCCGTGGAAATACACCACATAAAGTACAGGGGTCGCGGCGGTAAGGATGAGATTGACAACCTGTGCGCCCTTTGTCGCCAATGCCACACCAACTGCCACGCTGAGATATTAAGCGAGCGTGACGTGAAATATATCCACCGGCGCTTTATGGTAGCCACAACGGGGCCAATGGGAAAGAAACTATGATGGAATTAAACAAACTATATCTACTCGACTGCATGGAAGGCATGGCGCAATTTCCAGATAAGTACTTTGATCTGGCTATTGTAGATCCGCCGTATGGAATAGGTTTGGATATGATTTTTAATGGAGCTCACGGGAAGAAACAGCGACAAAAGGAGAAAAAATATACAAGCTATATCCATGAGAGAAAAGAGTGGAATTCTTCAGCACCTACAAAAAAATACTTTGATGAACTACACAGGGTTAGCAAAAACCAAATTATATGGGGATGTAATTACTATGCTAAATATATACCGGCCGTAGGAAGAATAGTACATGATAAAGATATGGGAATAGAGGGGACTAAAATCAATTTCTCTCATGCTGATTTGGCAAGCTGCTCTTTGCAAAAAAGAATAACCTTTTTTAGATATAGATGGAGTGGTAATAAACAGGGCGGATCCATCAACTGGGATAACACAGGACCAAATGCCCGTATCCATCCAACCCAAAAACCAATACAACTCTATCAGTATTGTTTGAAAAACTACGCCAAGCCTGACATGAAAATCATAGACACCCATGCCGGAAGCTGTTCATCAGTAATATCCTTTTTAGATTTCGGCTGTGAATGGATTGCATTTGAGCTTGACCCCGATTATCATAAGGCAGCGAGTGAGAGAATCGAGATACATAAGGCTCAGTTAAAACTATTCTAACTATGAAAATAAAAGTTGTTTTTTTATTTCCGAATGAAATGTTAGCCGTAATCGATGAGAATGGAGAACAGGTATTTGAACACCAAGGGCGGGTAACTATTAAAGGACTGATTGAATTACTCAGAGTATGCGATGAGAATACTGAATTTAAATTCAATTGTGATTTTTATGATCCTAAGTAACTTGTTTAATCCAATTAAATTTCGTACTTTTGCCTTAGATACAATGTAATTCAGATGAACTCAAAAATTAACTTGGCTCATTCGGTGTTTGCTTCCTTAACTGGATTGCATTGTATCACACCGTTTGGGCCATTTTACTTTATATGATGGCTAAGAGATTCATAGACACGGGATTTTTGCAGCAGAAATGGATACGAAAGCTAAAGCCAGAGCAGAAGATATTTCTTATTTATTTAATGCTTGAATGTGATAATGGTGGAGTAATTGATTTAGACATGGAAGATGCTGAATTTTGGATAGGTAAAAAAATAGGTAATCCGATTGAGTTTTTACCGGAAGGTTATTTAATTCCTATAAATGATTCTACTAAATATTTTCAGCCAAAGTTTATTGAATGGCAATATCCTAATTTTCCAAAGAGTAGAGTTCACCAACAAAAGCAAGGTAAGGAGATTTTAGCAAAAAACGGATTGTTTAATATTGATACCCAGACACTTAATTTACCTAAAGATTACATAAAGTTTACCCAAACTTTACCTAAACCTCAGGTAAATGGTAATGGTAGTGTAGATGATAATGTTAGTGTAAAGAAAAAGAAGGCTGAAAAATATAAATTTGGTGATAGCGTACTTCTAACGAAGGATGAGCATATCAAACTATTAAGTAAGCATGGTAAATTCTGGACAGCTAAAATAATAGAGACACTTGATAATTATAAAGGGTCAAGCGGTAAGAATTACAAATCTGACTACAAGGCTATACTGTCATGGGTGGAAGAAAAGGTTAAACTATCACCCGGGTACGCAAAGTTTCAAACTGGAAAAAGAAGGGATGAGGCAATAAGCCAATCCAGAAGTCATAACAATGCTATTGATACCTTAAAGGGGAAAATACCAATTGATGAAATAAACAAACTTAAAGATGAGACAGAAGAATAAAAAAATATGGTTCGATGAGTTGATATCTAAGAATCCTAATCCAACATACAAACAACTATTAAATACTTTTGAATGGTCTGTTAAAAGGTTTAAGATACTAAGACGTGATAAATTTGCATGTTCTAAATGCGATCATATAAAATCCAGAAAACAATTACAGGTACATCATACGGAATATATTGATGGACTTATGCCGTGGGAATATGAAGATAAATATCTCGTTACCCTGTGCGATGAATGTCATTCGACTCATCACGGACATAAAAACCTACAAGCTATATTTAGAAAGAACCTAGCTAAGTATATAAAAAATGGATGTAAATTTTAATAATTAAACCAAAATAATCATGGCACACACAAACACAAAAGAAATGCTACTCCAATTATGGGAGGACGTTAAGCAACTAAATCTTGACGTAGGATTAAAGCAGAGAACGCTTGACGATGTTCAGTCGGCTATTCAGCACGAACTTAATGAACTTTATGCGGACAACTATGAAGACATAATTTGTCTAAAATAGAGATAATTAAACCAGATAACCATGAAACGGAAAACAAAAATAAAATTATTAGGCTGTTTGGCATTATTTATATCAGCCTATTTACACTGTGCGATTATAGGATATTCATGGAGGACAATTATAGCAGCACTTATCCTATATTTTGGAACAATGATTTATTATTATTTATTTGTAATATTTAGTGAACAATAACCCCAAACAAAACAACCATGAAACGCGAAGAATTTATAAAAAACTGGGGTATAAAGTTTTGGCAATACCAAATTGAACTAGGCTATACCCGTGAATCTAATCAAGATGAGTTTGAGCGCGACCTTGACGAACTTCTAAAGGAACGGGCGCGCGAGGCATTTGATGAAGGTTATTGTGCTGCCGACAACGGAGACAATCACCCAGAAAAAACATTTAATGAATGGTACGACACTTTCATAAAGGAACAATAATTATGTATATTGAGAAGGTACATGAACAACTGACCCGCGAGATAATGTTTAAGCTAAAGTTACCCGGTAGCCTATTTTATAGTTTCATAATGAAAAGAATAGAATGGGCATACATGATAGGCTTCGAGGCCGGGATGCGAAACTTTAGCGGTCCTGTGGCGGGAGTTGTTCAATTAACCAAGACAGGGGAATTTATCAGAAACTTTGAAAGTGTGACCATTGCCGCAAGGGTATTGGAGATGTCCACCTCCCAGATATGTAAGATTTGTATAAAAAAGGTCGGACACAAAACGGCACACGGATTTAAGTTTGAATATGCAGATGAATATTACGGAAAGATAGAAGTGGAGAAAGAACTAAATACAACCAGCTTATGATATCCACACAGCTCATACACGCTATAATAACCTCACACGGACACCCTGACCGCAACCAGGACTTAATGAAGGCGCTGAAGGCTCTGCGGAATCAGACAGTCAAAGAGGTATACACGACAGAATCAAACGCAAGGAAATATTTGAAACTTAAATACCAATGACATGATAGTATTATCCTTAACAACGCCGAAAGCGAGAAAAGATCACGTATGTAATTACTGCAATGGAACAATACCTAAAGGAGAGAGGTATGAACGCCAAGGTAATATTTATGATGGTAAGGCATACACATGGAAGGCTCATTTTAGATGCTCAGAAATAGTATCAAAATTAAAAATGATGGACTTCTGTGATGAGGGTGTTACTCAAGATGATTTTTACGAAACCATCAATGAGGTGTATGCAAACATAAATAGAGAATTAACAGAGAATCCAGAGTTTAAAATACCTGACTTTCCGGGCAAACTTGATTCTGTATGTGAACATTATTTAACCCCAGAACATTAAAACTATAAGCATGGAAACACGAAATCTAACATATAAAATAAAATGCAGAAGTTGCGGTAAAATAACCACAATGTATTTTGGAGACACAAGCACAACCACCAAAAAAGATTTTACAAAGTGGGCATTTGAACATTCTACGTTCCCGATAACCAAACAATGTGATTGTGATAACGGGAGCATTCTATTTCACGATATTGTTTCATATACGATTATTGCAATTTAACTCCCATATACAATAAACCAATGAAAGCGGAAGAACAGTTGATACACGATATTGTAGTTTTTGAAGAACGTATAACCAGAGAAATAAATTTAACTGAGTCTACTGATGGTGAGGAAATAACTAAATTAAAAACCCGCCAACTGAACGCAGTCAGGAATTACGCCTCAGAGATAGCTTCAAAGCAGCGAGAGGCAGACAATAAAATATTCAAAGACAGCATGGAAGTGCGATTATCTATACTTGTAAAAGCTGCATTAATGGAAATAAACGAAACCCCCCTTGTCACCAATAAAGAATAAGGCTATGAACAGAGCAGACAATCAAAAGCGAGTAGATGAATTACAACTCGTACAGGAATACCGAAAAGCAAGTGCTGAGAAACTTGGTTTCAAAATAATTAGAGTACCCGTTAGTGTTGGCAGAATTGATAGTTATTATTACAAAGGCAAAAAAGAGATATGTCTTGTAAGAAATTGGAAACCTGATTTAAAAGAAAATGCTAACCAACGTGAAATGATAGAGGATTTGCTGATTGAACAGGGATATGAATTAGGATATGCTAGTATTTCAAAAACATGGGGCATGGATATTGAAAAGGACGATATTCTAATAGCAGAATGTGTTGACAAATCCAAGTCCATAGCATTTATGAACTCATTTATGGAGTGGCAGAGAAAGGAGGAAGGATGAACCTACCAGACTGGCTTATGATAAAAGTGTTACCTATCGCTATAATTGTATTAGCTGAATTATGGTGGATACTTCGATTAAGGAAAGACCGTAAACGGTTGAAAGATGAGCTTGAGAAAGAACGTAAAGAACATAATCAATTCAAAAAATTCATGCTAAGGCATAGGGATTAACTCAGGTAAAACCAAATAACGATGAAACGAATAATTAGATTTATTGAAGCAAATGGATGGTCTTTTAATGGAGACGATGATTCCGAGTACCAATCATTTGTAAAAAACGGATGTTATGGTATTGATGTAAGCAAGGAGGAAGTTGTGATGATTGATGAAACAGGTGACTTTATGCATATTCCATTTACAGGATTAGAACACTACACATTACTTGGTGTATTAATTCATTACAATCAAATAACGATGGGATATAATTATCCTGCTTAAAACGTAACCCATGAAAACCGAAACAGGATACATTTACCACGAAGGCATATCTGCGGAGATGAAGCCGGACACTAAAACTGATGAATTTTGGGAAGGTGTTGGACAGTCAGATATGTATTTAAATGATTCTAAATACCGAAAAGCCCTCAAGGAATGGAAGAGAACACTTATCCCTGTGAAGAATCATGTCTCAATAATGCTACCGCACTACTGGATTAAAATAGCAAGGAAGGTATCATTAAGATTTGACCCAGGAGACAAGATTGAACATAACAAAGGAACAGTAACTAAAATATTATGACGATGAAACGACCAGAATGGTGCCCACATAAGGAATGTATTTATAAAGGTAGTTCACAAAACAAGATGTGTATTGGTAAATTACCTAAACCAGTCCCTCATGATAATGATGAAAATACTCACAGGATGTGTCTTGATACCAGGGAAACTGGACATGGTATATTTGATTTACAGATAAATTGGACTGATGCCTGGGGAATGAGAAGATTATTAAATCTAGTAAAACAATAACAATGAAAACCCAAACAGGATACACTTACATAGAAAACGGCATACCCGTAATATCACCGGAGAGGAAGCCGGAGGATTATAATTTTGTTGATTGTAGATTTGGTGGTCCAGTGTGGAATACGGATAAGTATGAAGCAGCCCTCAAGGAATGGGAGAAAACACTTATCAAAGCGTATAATGCAGATATAGGCCCTGGCGGGTTTATAGTTTTATTCAGAATGGATCATATTCCCGGTTGCCTTGAAGATGAAGATCACTGTACTTTAGTCACCCCCGGCCAGAAGGTCCAGCACAACGAAGGAACGATAACTAAAACACTATGAGAACAATTATTTTATTATTAATGATGCTTGGTTGCAATCCGGCACCCCATAAACTAGGGAAAATAGTAATCACCTACGACACAGGACAGGATACATTGATCGTTGATAGAATTGTGCAGAAAGATTTTGTCACTTATGTCGCAATGCGGAATGACACAATAATCGCAGAATATGAGACCATGAAGCTTTATATAAAATCTATTGAATGAAATACCTGATAATACTTTTGATGTTCCTGACAGCCGGAACCAGAGAGCAAATTGACCTTCCGAGATTTGTGATATATGAGGATGTGTTCGTATACAGAAATTCTATTAGAAGCGAAGTAATTTATATTCCAAGAGAATGAAAGCACAGACAGCACAGCAATACATAGGCATGACCTGTCGTATACACTACGAAACACGACTGCCATCATGGAGGCAGACCCCGGAGGGATGGGTAAAGTATATGGCAGTAATACCTCACATGAGAGCAGGAGTAGTGACAAACACAACATTTAGGAAGCTTATCCTACTGGCATTTAACGGCGAGACGGATGATTTTGAATACTACATAGCGATCAAGAATATTAAACGCATATATGAACTGAAGACATGAGACAATTATACGAATGGATACAATCAATAGAGCTTAATGCAAGGGGAGGCTTTGCAATATTTTTCATACTATGCGCTGCCGCAGTGATAATAGACTTTGTAATATTCATCATACGGATACTATTATGATACACATACCCAAACGACCAAAGCGCAAGGCTAGACCCTGGGGAAAGAACCAGAAGCTATACTCATCACACGCATGGAGAACAGCGCGCCTATATTACCTGGCCGATAACCCTGTATGCTGTAAGTGTGACCGCACAGCTACAGTGGTAGATCATGTCATACCAATAAGGAACGGAGGAAGCGTGTGGGATAAGAAGAATTGGCAACAGATGTGCGTTAGCTGTCACAATAAAAAAAGTGCAAATGAAAGTAACAGAGGAAAGATATCTTAAACAAATACGGGAGAAGTGGTTTAGAGATAACGGCAATAGGATACGAAGCTGTAAGTATTGTAATAAGGAATATGATTTCATGAATGAGGGAACCCCTAAGTATTGCTCATGTAAATGCAGGGATGAATCATTGAAGTATCAAAGAAGAATAGGTAAAGTAAGAAGGGGTGATAGCTCACATAGAAAGAGGGCGCGGCATTATGATGTAGAATACGAGCCAGTAAAGAGGATTAATGTATTCATTAGAGATAGATATAAGTGTCAGGATTGTGGTATAAGAGTACAGAAGAACAACTATCTAAAGGATAATGCAGCAGAACTAGACCACATTATACCAATGTCAAAGGGAGGAGGACACTTGTATTCTAATGTACAAACGTTATGCAGGAAGTGTAATATAGATAAAGGAAACAACATTGAGGGACAGCTTAGAATTGCCATATAGACC
>SDBT01008182.1_pt1 | contig 17107 bp, 34 predicted proteins | sample 2277101 | NCBI WGS metagenome assembly SDBT01 (sample SAMN10404973, study PRJNA504765) | marine sediment metagenome | isolation source: marine sediment core GS10_PC15, 103 cmbsf | place: Arctic Ocean: Southern Knipovich Ridge | collected 2010
GCTATCCCCGATGCAATCCGTAAGGCGTTTGGCGACTTGTCTGCGGATTTGCCGGTAATCCTGGGGGGGCTGCTCAAGGAAATCACGGAAAGCGCGAGCAAGACAATAAAGGCGACGGGGCTGCTGGGCGAATCAAGGCAGCCGCAATCCCGGAAATCGTTGGGCCTCCCCAGCGGCGTAGTCGAGCGTGTTCGGGATATCCTCGGGATGGATGTTGATGTCCTGAAAGAGTTAAGTAAGCCGTCCCCCTTTGATTTCACTTTTGGTCTTTTTGGGAAGGCGGCTCCTCCGTTGTCGAAAACGGAAAATATCCCGCAAGGACTTAGGCGGATTCCGGATACCTTGAGACAACCACTCGACCCGACGGCATTCGGTGTTGCGGGGGTCTCCCTGGGGGCTGCGGTAATAGCGGCCACGGGAGGGACGGGGGCCGGGTTTTTAACCAAACTGGGGCTGCTCAGTATTGGGGGGGAATTAATCCAGCAGGGGGCGTCGCGGTCACTCGGTACAACATCGGCTGAGCTCGCTGCCGCTACGGCCGCAGGGGGTGGCGCGAGGGGTGGGATATTCGGTTTCGGGCTCGGGGCATTCAAGGCAAAGTCCGCCGGGGCGGGATTCGCGAGAACAGTAGCGGGGGGGGCGAAGTTTGGTTTGCCCGGGATAGTTGCCGGGGCTGCGATTGCCTCAGGGCCTTCCATACTCGATTTTCTTGTCAGGGGGGCCCTGGCCGCCACCCCTGCAAGCCAGCCCAGTCCGTTCGTCGGGCCTGCCGGGCTACAAGGGCTGCTCCAGGGTGAGGAGGGCATAGTCAGGGAGGCGGGGCTTCAGGCGGGCGCAAAGATCGTCAGGGATCGCGGCAAGGCGGAAGCCGGGAACGCCGTTGTGGATGTATTCGACTTAACCGTAGAGGCCGCCGGCAAGGCTGCGGCGGATATTGAGCGGAAAGCTTTGGCTGGTGGGCCAAAACCCGCCGACACGCAAGCGGCTCGCATCGAGCGTGCCAGAAAGCGAGCGGAATTAGACGCAAGACGCGCAGGTCCGGGTGCACTTGTGGGGGGTGGGGCTGGTGGTGGCGCAGGTGGCGGCGCTGTCGGTGCCACAGTTCCCGGATTTGGTGGTACTGCCGGCGGTGTAGCCCCCCTTGAGTCCAGATTCCTAACCCGAGCACCAGGGGCAGGGCTGACTAAACTGGTCGAATTGATGGGAACACTGATCGAGGAAACACGCAAAGGCCATAGGCTAGCCGCCGGAGCGGCACGGGTCGCGATCGTCAATCTAACCGGTGGAATTGGGGGGCCGTGATGAGTGTCGTCGATATCAAAGAATCATGGCGGTCTACCCCCTGGAACAGTACCAGCCCTCCAGGCGAGCCATTCTCGTCCCGGATTTTTGCTGTCCGTCAATTGACGGTTACTACAGACGATCCTACCGATAGCCCCGTGGTCGTAGGAGACGCGATTGGTATCAACACTGGAGATCCACACCCACAACAGCCTACCCTGTTTATGACCGATATTCATTTCGAGAAAATCACCCCCACGTTCCACAAGGTGACCTATACCTATACAAGCGTGTCATCGAGTGACCAGACCCGGCGACTGCCCGTGATAAGTTGGGATACCGTAGAGTCGCAGGAGGCGATTGATATCGATGCGTTTGGCACCCCGATTATGACGGTCAATGGTGAGAGTTACGATCCACCGTTGACCCGCCCATTTGCCGACCAAACTCTACAGATAAACCGCAACGAGAGTTTCTACCCTACGGCCCTGATCGCGGACTATATCAACACGGTGAATGATGACATTTTTTGGGGATACCCGCCGGGTACGGTCCTGTTCAAGCGAGCGCCCGCGACCACAATCACAAAGACTTGGCAGGTCTACGTCAATCTCACATACTCTTTCCAGATTCGCACGGATGGCTGGCTGGCTAGAATACTACATCGCGGTACGATCGTCCGGGTGCTCGGTTCATCGCCAGCCCGATACCGCAAGTTGAAGGATGCCGACGGTTCGGATAGGACAGACCCCGTTTTGTTGGATGAAAACGGCTTCGAGATAACACTTGATGAGTTCGGAACCCCGAAGACTCCGATACATTTTCAGTATTTTCACAGATATGATATAAGGCAATTCGCAGCCTTTGGCCTTACATGAGGTGACTTATGGCTACTCAGTTTAATGATGCGGTTAGATTTACCAACGACGTGCAAATGACGGGGACGGGTAAGGTGCCGGATGGCAGCGTCAACGAGAACAGCTTGACTGCCTTGGCGGCTATCCCGCGTTCCAAGCTCGCGCAGGACGTGTTGGCGGTGTTCTCCGTGCCGCTGATAGACTTCCGGGTGTGGGATGAACTGGAGACGCTCCTAGACGGCACGTCGGACACGGATGACCTGGCCTTGATTGATGGGACGTTTGGGACGGATGCGCCGTCAATACAGACTTCGGACTTGAAGAATCTCGGTGCAACTACTCGGTACGCCCGCGTTCTTATCCCCATCCCGGCCGAATACGATGACGGCCAAACCCTGACACTGCGTATCAGTTGCGGCATGCTGACCACCGTGGCGAGTGCGTCGGCCACGATCGATGCCGAAGTTTATCTGTCAGACCGGGAGGGTGCGGTAGGTGCCGACCTGGCATCACCGGCGGCGCAAGACTGCAATAGTGTGACTCTCGCCAACAAGGATTTCGTCATCGATCCAAGCGGCTTGGTTTCCGGCAATTTGCTGGATGTGCGGCTAGCTCTTGCCGTAAATGATAGTGGTACAGGTACGGCTGTAATCGGTTTCATCGGTGCGGTCGAATTGCTGGCGGATATCAAGGGCTGATACCATGGGCGACGAAGAAGGATTCATTCCGAGCCGAACCGCATGGGAGCGGATATCGTCCGTTGTCAAGATTGTTGAGAACTGGCCTATCCCCTTTGCGCCCAAACGTAAGCCGGCGGGCGGTGGGCAGATTGAAAAGCGATTCCGCGTCAAATCTGTCCAGGCGAATTATCTGACTTGTCGCACGATCGATGGGGATGTGGGCGATGAGGTTGAGGGTGATAATGATGTTCTTGTTGCAAAGCCCACGGTTGCCCAGCCGGATTTATGGACGGGGGATTCTGGGGACTTTTCTTACGGCGGCTACGGTGACGACGGCACTACACGCACGGCCACGAACGGAGCCGCCGAAACGGAAGACCAGATCATAACGCCTTTTTATGCTCCGGCTGATGGTAGTTGGCCTGGCGAAATCATCATGACGAAGCGAGCCGACACGGGCATGGTAGTTTCTGACGTTAGGCTTGTCTGGATTGAGACGACGCCGAGCCGGGGATGGTCGGAGGTTGAGGAGGAGGAGTAATGGCTAACGCTTTTGGTACACCGCCAAGTACTTCGTTTGGATCGTGGCTGCAATCTTCGCATGGGGTGCGAGGGGCGAAGTCCATACTGAGGGGCAACCTAGCCGACATATGGAAGATACGTGCAAGTGATGGCGCATCCCTCTGGGGTATGTATGACCCGGATAACGGCACCGTGGTGAATGTGACTTTCGGTGACAACGAATCACTTTATGTGGGATACGACGCTGCGGATCACCTCGTTACCAAGTTCGATGCGGACAGGGAAATAGAATGGCAACTTGGGGCGGGTACGGCAACATTGATTCATTCCACTGCTACAGCTCTTTGGCTTCACTATGGATCAGGCCGTCTTGCGAAATATGATAACGATGGTTCCGAGGAATGGGACTTCTCCCTTGGGACCTTGTTTTTCAGCCCACATGATGGCGATGACAGGTTCATGACTTACACTCCTAGTAATGGGAATATGATATATCGACGCCCAACCGCTGTTCCACTTTGGGATTTCTTTACCATAGGTACGTCACGCGACCTCGATCTCGATTTTGGGTTTGTGTATTCAACCGCACCGATGATGATGGGTTTTAATAGCCATGGGGTTCATAAGCGAGAACTTGCAGACTTGGATAACCCTTCAGAACTAGTCTGGCGTGGCCTGGAGGATATTGAGGCAAAAAAAGTCGCGGTAGGGGGTGGTAATCTCTACGCGATATCTGTGAATTTGAGCCCCAATAAGATATACCGATTGAGCGTTTCTTCCGGCGTTGCGTTTGGTGGTAATTGGCCTGTCACATTGCCATCGGGAACGCCTAACGATATCGTTGTGGACAGCAGTGGCAGTGTTTATGTCATAGCGGAGAACTCAGATGATGGGACATTGTTCAAGTATAGTCCGTCTGGTGTTTTGCAGTGGCAATGGCATTCAGGCGCACCGGCAGAGACTGTCAGCCTGTTTTCTCTGACTGTTATGACCGACGGCAATATAGCTGTGTGCGGGGACAGGACGGATGATTGGCAATGACCACCCCCCTCTTCAACCGCCGCCTAGAAATCTGCCAAGCGTGCGGCTACTTTGTCAACGCGGTGGCACATGGGGCCTGTCGAATGTTGCGCGATCCAGAGGGGCGGGTGAAGGCGGCTTTGTTGACGGAGAGATTGGAAAGTGGGGTATGTCCCCTCGGTCATTTTGAAGAGGTGAATAGACATGGTTAGATCATTGACAGCTTTACCGGCAATGTGGGGAGTGATTGGAGCAAGTACGATCGGGGACCACACGGGCATATCGATCGGCTTAGTTCTGGCGGGTATCGCCGGTTCTCTGGCCATCGCCTGGCGTGCGCGGGGTGAACTGGATAAGATTCATCGGAGCATCCGGCAAGTCTCGGATAAGCAAGACATGCAATCGAATGAGATAGGCATAATTGAAGAGAAACTGGAGGCAATCAACAAGAAAGGCGGTATCCCATGACAAGAACCTACCTGTACTCCTTTCTGGCAACGCTGTGGATGTTGTGGGCATTGGTGATGCTGGTGTTGTTCAGTGGCTGTGCGTTCATCGAACCGGCCACGGAAATCAGCGTAAACCCATTCACCAAGACGGTCACGGTTCGCAGTTCCAAGGATGATAAACTGGAGGTCAGGGACCTCGTGGTCACCTGGGGGCCAGAGGGCGGGTCTCTGAAGCTCGGCAGCCTGGTGGCGGCTGGACAGTCATCCCCGGTCATTGAAGCCAACGTCGAGCAAATGCTGGCCTTCACCGAGCAGCAGAGGGCGGCAAACGAGGGTATAGTTGGGGCGCTCGAGTCTGTCAGCGGCATGGTCAACACGATGGCGGGCGTGGTCCAGGCCCTGGGAGACGTGATCCGGGGATCATCCTTCCAGGCCGGTGGGGTTTCTGGTACGCTGGGGGTGACCGGTCAGCCGGCGGAAGTTGAGGATGAATGATGACCAGCGAGCGGATAGTGATACCCCCATTCATGGTTACCAAGATTTCTGGACCTCCCAGGAAGCGGTTACAAAAGGCGATGAAGTCCCGTTCCGTCCCAAGAATCGGCTCCCCGCACTGGACTGAGCCTGGCTATGTGCTTGTCGGCCGAAGGGGAATCATGGCTGATCAGAAATCGGCGGAAATCACATTGACGTATGGCAAGCCGGCGGAAGTTGAGGATGAATGATGATCCGAGCGGCAATGATTCTGATCCTGATTCTCGGCGGTTGCGTGTGGGGGTGTACGCTGCATGTGCATTACCACGCCCGACCGGCTGAGACCTATTTGGAGATTGACGATGTGGACATTCCTGAGCGGGAACAAGACATACATCGGGGCGATATCGGGCGGACTCCTTGGGATAATCTATTCCCTCGGGTACCTTGACGATCGAACCGCCGGCATCATCGCCAGCATAATCACGGCATGGACTGGAGTGGCGATACGATCCGCCGTAGCCAAGAACGGCAAGGGGCGATGATCTGTGAAAGCGAATTAGAACCCCCGAGCAAGGCCTCTCGCGAGTCCACGAACGTACTACGGGGCATGTTTGGTCGCCTGGGCATAGCCCCGCTACGCATTGCCCCAGACGGAGACGGTGGCATGGTTGTCGAGCGCCGCGTCCAGGGTGCCCTTGAGGTCCTGGAGGTCAGCCCTACCGGGACTGTGGAACGACTACGATACGAAGGCGTGGGCCTCCAGGCTCGCGAGCCGTTTAGGTGGCCAGGATGAAAAGCCCAGCGGATATCTTGGACCGGCTCGCCAAGACCGAGGACGGCCTCACCTGCTATCCAGGCATGATGGTTTGGGTGCATGCGCATATTGGCTCGTCAACGCAATGGAGCTGGGTAGAACTGGAAATCGATAGAGTGGGGGCAGGTGATGTTGAATTTGTGGTCACCCCCTGGCTCACTGCCGATCGCTATTACGGCACGCTCCAGGCGGCAGAGACCGCACAAGCCGAGCGGGAGGAGGTATCAACGCATTACGAACCATAACCCAGGACTGTGGGCAGGGAGGCTAACAGGATCGGGGTCTTGTGGCCGGCAGGTTGCTTCGGTGGCCTGCCGGTTTTTTCATTTGACACGGGGCGGAACCTGTTGTAGACTTCCGGCATGGTCAGCAACACCAAACATTACGATAATAACCCGTCCGGAAGGAAACCGTTGCTGGCCATACTTCCGGGCGGGTTTTTTGTGCGCACATACTACTCACCAAGGGCTTCATGCAGGCGGCGACTCCCATGATCATATTCATCGGAAACCCAAACCACGTGTGGGTTACCACGCGAAAACCCCGCAAGCCGAAGAAAAAACACAAGAAAAAGAAATACCAGCCCAGGAAGATGTTGGCGATGAATTCATCGCGCGAACGGTCGATCAAGGAAGCGCACATTGGCGATCTGCGAATCTTCTGGAAGGGGCTCCGGGGGACCGTGGAAGAAAAGATTGAGCGGCTAAAAACCTACACTAAGCATTGGACCAAGACGGCAACAAGCCCGATGAGCCGGCGGAAAGCCTTTGATGCAACAAGGGCCTTTGATGATCTCCGTTCCCGCCCATGTACCGTATGCAATGACCATGGGCAGCACCGTCACCACATCGTCCCGTTATCGATGGGCGGGTTTAATGTGTTCGAGAATCTCATAACATTGTGCCTGCGATGCCACCGGCAGATTGAGCCATGGATTGCCGACCCACAGCGGGATCAGGAGATCGCGGAAATGGATGCACATTTGGCAAGCATATGCAAGGGATAGGCCGGGTTTACCCATTCTAACAAAGGAGATACCATGGGCTTCGAAACAAACCTCGATTATTTGCCCGCAATCGCACAGGTCGATCTCCGATCTGGCGAGCCGTCGATCTTTGAGGCCGGTAAGCGCGGTGTCAAATCCATCCGGATGATCCAGATCAATGCATATACGTGGTTCGAAATCGAGGCTGATGACGGCGCACGAGCCTGCCATTGCCTGAGCGAGGTCAAGTGTTTCGTTTGGGCGGATCAGGACGAACCATCGAGCACCCGCACTATCGCGGTTCCTGCCCGGATCCTCCGCTCACTGCGTGCCGCGGAAAGGTACCTTGAAGACGAATCATGATCGGAATTCTTCCGAGCCGCCCGGGCGACCTCCTCTCTGACTACAGGCCCGGGCGGTTTTATTTTTAGCAAAAATCTCACAAATCTCCCAAATCCATTTGACTAGTAGCATATCTGTTGTATACTACACATATGCTAACACCGACCAAAGACAAAAAGGAAGAAACGATGAAAACCATATTAAACAAAATCACAAGACAGAATGAGGAATGCCGGAGCCAATGGCAAGAGCATTCCCCCGAATGTTACGCGGAATGTGCCAAGAGACGGATCGCAACCGTGCACGGAAGCGATATGAGTAGCTGGCCGGCGGACGCTCTCGCACTGACGCTCGTGTCCGCGTGGGCGCACGAGAACGGATACCACGATTGCAAATGTTTGTGATAGCCCGTCCGAAAAAGGAAGAAACCATGCCAGACAAAAAGGAAGAAACGATGAACGAAAGCGAATGCTGTGAAACCTGCGAAGACTATGTGTATCACGGCCATGCTTGCAAGTGCGAGTATTACCAGCAGTGGACGTTCAACGTCAACCACATCACCGGTAAGCGAGAAGCGGTCAGATGTTACACCGTCAATTCTCGCGGCGAATGCCCATTCTGGAAAGAGAAGCCATGCCAGACACAATCCAAATAGGCGACCGGGTCCGGGTCTACGGATTTGACGACACGCGGGATTCCTACTCTGAGGGTGTTGTCGAGTCCATCGGAACGGAATTGGTGTTAGGATTCTGCAGGTACAGAATCCGCCTGTCCACCCATGTGATTGGGGGCAACGTCACTGCGGCAATCGTTGGTGCGTATCGCTACCCCGCCATCAACGGTTCGCTACGGGGCGATGGGAATATCCTCAATTTTGTGGAGCTGATCAGGGAGAGCCAGGCTGTTGAGACTGCCGAAACTGCCGAAACATCGGCATGAAAGGAAACGATGAATTCGATACGAACAATAGGCGGCGATGGCCCCGAGGTCTGGGACCGATACCGGATCACACTGGGCGACAACGGCAAGCCTGTCAATGATTTGCGGGTGCTGTACATCGCTCCGGAAGTTGGAAAGGATGAAGAAGAGTGCGTATATGTCCTCGGTGGCCCGGAACCGGTACTGATTGGCTGGCCCTCGGGGGATCGAGTGGCTTCGGTGGAGTGGACTACCAATATGTCCAGATTTGACCCTGAAAACAAATGGATCGTCAATATCCTGGAGCGAACCGACTGGGATAATCTGGGGGTGGGATGAGAGTGCTGAAGTACAAGCACGTGGATGTTTCGATAACCGTTGCCGGAGCCCTACTCGCGGCGACCGTAGAACTGTGCGAGACGGGGGACGGGGAAGTGCTGCATTGCTACTGGGTATTTGACGGCACTCGCCACACGCCGTCGGACGAAACGACAGACAGGCTGCTCGCAGTGGCGATCCAGTACGCGGCGGATCGACCGGATTTTTGGAATCATCCATGATGAGCCCGCAAGGGCGGAAAGGGAGGAACGATGAGACTGTACAACAAAAACTACCTAGATTTGGTGATCGACCACGCAACTAGCCTGGGATGGTCCGGCGATTTGCTGATCGCGATCGGCAAGGAAATTGAGAAGCGATGCAAGGTGAAAAAACCAAAGCCGTGCGAAGCCGGCCAATCCAACTGGGTGCCGAGTGATCCCCGTGTTCTGCTCTACTTGGTCGTTTGGGATATGGCCGAAGCCGGGGGCTGCCCGAAACGGTGGACCCAGCATTTCCGCCGATGGTGGATTGGCCTCGGGGTTTTCATCGAGATGACATCGGCACTTAAAAGGCGGACGGTGATATGTGATCCGGATCGCAAGGATCGGGTTGACTGGCAACAGGACGATAGGGAGTGGGCATTCCAGGGCGATCCGCCAGAGGTGGAAGCGTGGCATGGCGAGCTGTCCGGGCATATCGCCCGGATGGGATATGAGGACGAGACCGAGCCGGCGTGCCAGGACTCCCCGCTTTGCGGTTGCCATGGTATTGCCAATGAGGCAGTGAGTGATGACTAGGCGCACACTACTGCAGCGTATCGCCGCCGCCATGGCCGGTACTGTCCTGGCACGGATGCCGTTTGTGGGGCCGGCGGTCGAGGTCGAATCCGAGAAGGGCTTTACTGAGTTTTTTGTCACGCCGAGAATGGCGGGCGATTGGGAGATAACCACGCATGCTGGTTGGATGGAGTTCGACCCAGAAACCGGCGAGTGGCAGGAGTGTGACGAGGGCCTCCCAGGGCCTGCGAGAAGTATTATCACTGATTACGATCCAGTCACCAAGACTCTAACCGTGAAGGATGTTGATGATGAGTGACCAGAAACACAACCCTGCCCCGTGGAATTGGGGGTTCTGGAAACCCATCAGCTCCGATACCTTTATCGGGTGGGAGTTTGCCCCTATATCTGCCAGCGGCATCCACAATGAGGAAGAAGTGCTTGCAGCCTGTCCCTACGGGCAACGATGTGGCGATAGGAGATTTGCCGAATATGGCGTCATCACCCACAAATCCTTCGAGGAAGTTACTCTGCTCATCGGAAAGGCAGACCGCGCCCTCATCAAAGCTGCCCCGGACCTGGCGGAAACTCTTGCGGATCTACTGGATTGGCTGGATGGGCAGGACTGGCGAGAGGACGCAGATGACAACGAATACCCACCCATCGCGAGAGCTGCCGCTGTTTTGGCCAACGCCAGGGGGGACACCCCATGAGAGGCCTAACCATACACCAGCCCTACGCCCACCTGATAGCGATCGGCAAACAGCGGGTAGTGAACCGGGACTGGGTTCTTAAATCTCACGGGCCGATCCTGATCCATGCGGGCCAGAATAGGTCCTGGATGACCCCGGAATATGAGGACAGATACGGGACGGACTTGGTTTACGGTGCCGTCATCGCCACGGCGGTAATCATCAATTGCCTGCACCGGCTGACGATCGAGGAACGGGCAGGCGAGAACGATTACTGGCGCGAGTTGCACGAACACGAGCACACAATCGGACCCTATTGCTGGTTACTCGACGATGTTGTTAGGCTTCGGAATCCTGTCCCCTGGCGGGGTGCGCAAGGGCTGTGGAAGCCGAGCAAGGAATTGATGGGATTGGTCAATGAGGAGTTGCCTTATGAAACCACAGCAAGCTGAGCGAGTACGGCAGTGCAAGGCTTTGGTGAAGCAAGTGATTAAAAATCGCAACGCGGCACTCAGGTGTGGCATGAAGGCCATCGAACTCCGGAGAGCGGCAGATAAATACGATCGGCGTCGTCGAGAAAAAACCGACAAGGCCCATGGGTTCGCTAAGGATGCCGCAAAACAGTTCTCCCCGGACATTTACAACGAAGCATGGCGGCAATTGGATGAGTAAAAACATGATCAAACCAAAAGATAAACCGTCGCCCACGCAGAGATTCATCATAGAATCCCTGGGCAGGATAGTCTGGACCCGTTACGCATTCGCCCGTACGTGCGGATGGATTCCGGGCAGTATTTACGGCAAGCTCGTTCGTCCAATCCTGCACACGGGCATTGAGACAATGCTCGCGGTGCTCGGGGCAGAGCTGACGATCTGCGGGGTGACTAAACGGTATACGATGGGCAGGTTCGGCAAGGTGTCGCTGGTTGAGGTTGCGGGGAAACAGAAGCATGAGGAGAAAACATGAGAACAACGACAACGGGAGACCAAAGCCTGAACCTACTCCGGGCGGTTGTGTTCGGGGATTCGGGTATCGGGAAGACAACTTCACTGGGTACTCTGCCGGACAGTTGTACAACTATCGCCGTCAATGAGCGCGGTGCGATACCGTTGCGGAATCTGGATTATGTTGTTGAGACCATCGGGAGCTGGGGGGACGTTCGCGACCTGGTCAGAAAGTTTCGGGAACCTGTCGAGGAAAATGGCAGAAAGATGAAAATCCTTGCCATCGACTCTCTGACGGAAATATCTGATTTGTGCAAAACCGCGATAATCACGAAGGATCGACCACAATTAATGCAGGCACGTAGCCAAGGCAGGACTGACAGGCCCGAGGGTATTTATGATGAGCAAATGACTATGGAGGACTGGGGCTTGTATCGTACCCGCATGCGTAATATGGTGTCGGCATTGTGCCACTTGCCAGTACACATTATAGCCACGTCACTGGCCGCATGGACGGAGGATAAAGTTGCGGGGACAACACTAAGGGGCTTGGCGCTCAATGGTAAATTCGCACAGGAATGTCCAGCGTTTTTCGATTGCGTGTTGCACATGGAGGCAACCGAGGGCAAGGATGAGGATGGTAAGTCTACCGCTATTCGTCAATGGAAAACTTTCCATGATGGCAGGGTTATCGCCAAGGATGCAAGTGGGGCACTTGATCTATACGAAGAAACCGACTGGACGAAACTGATGACGAAAATATTCAAACCTAAAACAGGGAAGGTAGAAAATAAATGAGCATCTTAGAACATGAAGGTGAAGGCGGAAAGTGGCTCAAGCCGGGCAACCATGAGGTTGTGATCAGTGCATTTGAGTGCTTGACCTCCAGTACCAATAATCGGTGCGTCAAGTTTACATTCTGCAAGGGCGACACCAAGATCGAGTCGGAGCTGTATAGTTTGTTGCCCCAGTCGCAGTGGAAGCTGGCACAGTTGGCCAGGGCCGCGAGGATGAGTGATGCAAATATGGCCCTAGTGGATCCAGAAGCGGGAGAATCGACGCTGGGTACATTCATAAACCATCGGCTTGGCGTTGCGGTTGTCATGGGCAAGCCAAGCAAGAATGGCAAATGCTATTCCGAGGTTGCTGACGTTTTCAAGATCGGCGACGAACCACCCTACCAACCACAGGTGAGCAATCCACCGAAGGCGGGACAGCAGGATACCGAAGCGGAGCCCGAGCCGACGGGCGAAAACAAGAAGTTTCCGACACACGACGGCATACCCTTTTGAGGTGAACGATGCGCACGATAAATGAGCAGGAAGTGACATGCCAGATACGCAATCCCGCAACGGGCGGCGTCAGTAAATCATTCATTTTCGCGGGCAAGATCGATGAACAGGAGGTCGATGAGGACGGGCATTGCGTCATCGATTACAAATCATCCAGTGATCCACGGCGGGCAATCGAGAAAAAAACAATCTCTTTTCAGCCAGAACTCTACGCCCTTGCCCTGTTGTCTCGGGGCATCCGGATCAGCGAGATAGAGTACAGATTCATCCGGACACCGGGCATCAAATGCACCGCGAAAAAACCGGACTGCGGAGACTTTGAAGCCTACGAAAACCGGGCGGTGCAGTGGATCATGGATAATCGCGACGGCCTTGTCTCACACCCGATCCCGACCAATGAGGCTCGGTTGAATAGTGCCAAAGACTACCTGTGGGATTGCAGCAAGCGGATACTCGATTGCCGGCTGCATGAGCGATGGCTGCCCAACGAGAACGGCTGCCATTTGTGGAATAAGTCCTGCTCATACGTCCGCCTCTGTGAAACTCTGGCGGCTGGTGGTGATCCTGAATGGATTATACAGGACAGATTCGAAGCCAAACCCAAACGAAATGCCGAGCTGGATGTTGTCGAAAACGGGCGGCAGTTGTTGACCTATTCGGCATGCTCAACGCTGTGTTCGTGCGATCAGAAATACTACTGGGCATATGAACACGGGGGCATGGGTATCGTTCCCGCCCGGGAAGATGCCGAGGCTAGGTGGATCGGTTCTGCCATGCACGCTGGCATTCAAGGCTTCCAGGCGTCAGGGCTTGGTGAGGCCTTTGCAAACATCAACGAGTGGCGGGAAGCAAACCCGGTACTTGGTTCGGATGTCGAGAAGCAAAAGACAAACTACCGCAAGGCCCGTGCGATGATGCGGGCGGCGATGTTGGAATGGGGTAAAAAATAGAAAGGAAAACCTAATTGGGAGAGAAGCGGCAAGAGCTGATCGACTTGATTTCCGATATTGAGGTGGAGGGCGTCTCTGCGAACTCTTTGCTCGGCGGATAAGGGAATCATCGAGGGAGAAACAGTATTAGACCAGCCCGGCCATTAGAACGGCTGCCACGGTCGGGAGCTTGGTGGCAGACATCAAGCGGGCACGGTGTTAATAGCGGCTGTAGAACGCCCGGAAGTCGAGCAGCCCGCAGAGTAGGCGTGACAGGCCAGAGGCTCGGGCCGGTGAGAGGCCGGCATTTTATTGAGGAAACCGGGCCGGATGTTCCTGCCCCACAGTTTGATTTGAGAAAGGATAAGGCAAATGGAAACACCTGAAGATCGGTTTATCGGGTACACATTCAAGGACGACCTCTCTGGCTTTTGTGGGGTGTGTACTGTCTACGCCAGATACATATCTGGTAGCGATCGGGTAGGTATAGAGCCAAGGGTTGGCGACGACGGAAAGAAAGGCGATTGCGAATGGTTCGATATTGGGCGGCTAATAAAGATGGGTAACGTCGCGAGGGTAGTGTTAGGCGACGATGAGGCCCCAGCGCAATAATAACCAGCCACGGTAGTTCAGAGGTCAGAACGCTCCGTAAAGATACTGCGGTCTCAAGTACGGGGTAACGCGGGTTCGAACCCCGCCCGTGGTTTTGCGGCGGTAGCTCAGTTGGTAGAGCATGTGGCCGAGTGGACTAGGGCCTGGGCTGCACGTGTCGTCGGTTCGACTCCGGCCCGCCGCAATAAGGAGTGACAATATCGCATGGAATTCTTAGCACTGGAATGGTGGCGTACTGATTCGATGGGAGTCCTGGAGCTCAACACCGGCGCGTATGGATTTGCCGCGTCCATTCGGTTGGCGGCATGGGGAACCAACACGGAAGGTTACGCATGCATGGGATTCAAAGCCTTTTACGAGGGGGCCAGTATCGGGGAATTCGACACGTCCCGGGAAGCCGAAGATAAAATCATTCGGCGGGCAAGAAAGAACTTGCGTAAGAATCTCGCGAAGCTTGACCCCAGGCGAATTCGCAAACTGAGAAGGCCAGCCCCATGAAAGCCCAGCAAATAACCCTGATCAAAGGCGGGCACACGTACTTATTCAGCTATGCCAAGGGGCGAGAGGAGGATGTGTTGAAGTCGCTGGGAGAAATGGCGGCAGGCCCCGGGGATTTCGACTGGATAGACGCGGCGATGTTGAGTTACCAGATGGGGCGGCGGATGGAATGGGATGTTGAGATTACAGGAGATGGCATATGAGAATATCTATCGAGAGTTGCGATGCGTGCGGCGGGTCCGACATCGAAATAGTTGACACCCCCGTCCTGCATCCCAGTGGTGTGTTTAGTTGTACATTTACCAACGTCCTCTGCCATGCGTGCGGGCGGCGATGGAAAAGCACGAAGACGACGAATAATCCTTGACCCCGGGCTGATCGTGGGGTATGGTTAGGGCGTAGTCCGACCAACTACAAACACATAACCGCCCTCGGGGGAACGTCTTTGGTCGGCTACATCCCCCTTGGGTGGTTCTATTGGATGTCGCGATGCATCGTGGCTACGTCAAACTGTTTCGGAAGATACGGGACTCCCACGTCTGGCCCAAGGATAGGGAATTCACCCCTCTGGAGGCTTGGATTGACCTACTGATGATGGCGAGACACGACCCGGAGCCGATCGAGATCAAAATACGCCTTTACGGGGGCGTAAGCTGTGGTCAAGGGCAGATTGTGACGTCACTGCGTAAGCTCGGGGAGCGGTGGAACTGGGGAAAGAATCGCGTTAGAAGGTTTCTGAACATGTACGAAGCACGTTCACAAATCGGCACGGAAGCGGTACGCAATGCGACCCGGATAACTATCTGTAATTACAGCACTTACAACGACAAGCGGGACACTTCGCGGGACGCAAAGCGGGACAGTAGCGGGACAGTAGCGGGACGGAAGCGGGACACTATAGAAGAAGAATGTAAGAAGAATGGGGAGAATGAGAAGAAGACGAGTGCTGCGCACTCTTGTGCGAGCGACGCTGAGAAAATCTACCAAGCCTACCCCCGGAAGGTGGGGAAGCGGGCTGCCTTGGCGGCAATATCCAGGGCGTTGGGTAGGTTGGGCAAGGTGGGTCCCCACGGCAATCTCGGACCCTGGCTCTGGCTTTTGGAGAGAGTTAAGAAATTCGCGGAAAGTCCCGAGGGACGGTCAGGCCAGTATTGCCTGCACCCCGAGAGGTGGTTCGACAAAGGGAGATATGACGATGACGAATCAGAATGGCAGCGAAAAGAACCCGAAACGGATCGAAACCGAAATGCTGGAGCAGGTGATGGAAACAGCCAGCAAACAAACGACGGCACCAAGATCGACCCGAACACCGGCCAGGTCATCCCGAAGTGGAATATTCCGTCTCGTTGAAAGGGAGCAAACTCCGGAACAAATACGAGAGACGGAGTTGGCGCGACGTAGGCTGATACGGAAGCAAACCATCGCCCGACAGGATCTGGCCTTCAAAGGCTCCGGCGTCCCCGAACTCCATGCCCAGCCGTTTGAGTCCACGTCTGGCGAATGGGACACGGCATCGGCGGTGATCTGTAATGCCTGCGTGGCCCCCGGCGGCTGCCTGATTGCCGTCCTGGGGATATGGGGGACGGGTAAAACTCAGCTCGGCGTTCAGGCAATCCGCGACATGTGCCGGGAAGATATGACAGTCAGGTTCGATGTGCTGATGCGATTCTTCCTGGAGATTCGGGCCAGCTTTAACACGGAAGGCGCATCGGAACTCGACGTCATCAAACGGTTCACCGAGCCGGACCTGTTGGTTTTGGATGAGTCCCACGAAATCAAAGGCAGTGATTGGGAGGTGCGGACGTTCGCGTACCTGATCAACCAACGCTACAACGCATGCAAGAACACAATCCTGCTCTGCAACCAAACGCGGGCAGAGTTCCAAGCCAGGATTCCGCCGGCGATAGCGTCCCGGCTGACGGAGATTGGCTTCTTTGTTGAATGCACCTGGCCTAGCTTCAGAGGTGCGGGATGAAAATCACACCATTTGCAATGAGGTATGCCATACACGGAATCTCGGTAGGATTCAAAACGCAAGGGCTACATTTTCACGGCTGCCGTGTGTGGCGTCTCTGGTTTGCGTTCCATTGGTTTGAGATTGGGTTGCTGATTGAGAGGGAGGCGGGATGATGGATGGAAAACCAGACCTGCAAAAGAATGAATGGTGGGCTGTCTCGTTTGGAGAACAAAACACGGTCCACCTGATAGGGTACCACACCCACGAGGCCGCAGCAGAGGCAGCGGCGGAATACTTCGACGACGACGACGCAGGGATAGCAGGAGAGCAGGCAATCGTGTTACATAGGTGGACGGGGGAAATAACGGATTGGGTTGTGGAGTCCGAGGCAGTGATACATTATGACGCGAGGCTGGCATGAACCAAGCCGACTACACAGAACACGTTGCCGAGCATGTGGCGGCGAGTGAAGAGTGAAAGGTGCATCATGACCAAGCTAGAGAGATTAGTTACAGAGATTGCGGATCTCCAAAATCAGGTCGATGATTTGACTGAAGAGCGAGACGAGGCAAGGTTATTTGCAAACAATACTGGCTGGATCGGGGACCAATGTTCTGTGTGCGGGCATAGGTTCCGGCATTACGCTAGTCATTGCCCACGATGCGGGAAGGCGATTACTGCACCCTGGAATCGGCCAGCAACATATCCTGATCTTTGCGATTGCGAGCAATGTGTAGAGC
>SDBT01008183.1_pt1 | contig 17107 bp, 16 predicted proteins | sample 2277101 | NCBI WGS metagenome assembly SDBT01 (sample SAMN10404973, study PRJNA504765) | marine sediment metagenome | isolation source: marine sediment core GS10_PC15, 103 cmbsf | place: Arctic Ocean: Southern Knipovich Ridge | collected 2010
GTCGTCACCACGACAAGCGCCTCCGTCGCCGCTGTCGCTGTCGCCGTCCAAGTCACGATCGACCAGATCACCGAAGGGGTAGCGGAAGGTCTAACCACCATCGTCGCTCAGGTGACCATCGACACGGTTACGACGACCACCAGCGCCACCGCCAACCTCACAGCCATCGCCGCGCAGGTGACTATCGACACTGTCACTACGACGACGAGCGCCGCCGTGACCCCCGCCTCTTTCATCGCCCAAGCCACACTCGACACGGCTACGACGACGACGAGCGCCACCGTCAACGCTTCGGCGTTCACCGCCGTCGTCACCATCGACCAGCCTGTCATCACAGCGGCCGGAGACGCTACAGCCAACCTGACAGCGATCGTCGCCCAAGTCACGCTCGACGCGCCCGCCTTGACCGCCTCGGCGACAGCGGACGCCACCGCCATCACCGCTCAGGTCACGATCGACACGGTCGCCACTACGACGTCAGCGTCGCTCACCACGACAGCCGTAGCCGCACAAGTCACCGTCGACACGGTCACGACTACGACGAGCGCGTCGCTCACAACGACAGCCTTAGTCGCGCAAGTCACCGTCGACGCGACGGCTCAGACCGCTTCGGCCGACGCCAACCTCACCACGATCGTCGCCCAAGTCACACTCGATACCGTGACGACGACAACGTCCGCGACGCTCACAACGACAGCCGTACTAGCGCAGGTCACGATCGACACCGTCGCCACGACGACGTCCGCCTCCGTCGCTGCCGCTGATCTACAAGCCGTCGCCACCCTGCCAGCCGTCGCCGCGGTCGGGGGAGGCGGCGCCACAGCGAACCTCACCACCATTGTCGCTCAGGTCACGATCGACGAGATAGTCGAAGGCGTCACCACCAACCTGACAGCCATCGTCGCGCAAGTCACAGTCGACGCCCCGGCGACCACAACCTCAGCCACCGCCAACCTGACCACGATCGTCGCGCAAGTCACCATCGACGCGCCGACGCAGACCGCGTCCGCCACCGCGAACGCCGCCAACCTCGCCGCTGTCGTCACCATCGACCAGATCACCGAAGCCGTATCGGTCAACCTCACCGCCATCGCCGCGCAGGTAACCGTCGACGCCACTACACAAACCGCGAGCGCTACAGCGAACGCCGCAGACTTGCAAGCCGTCGTCACTCTTGACGCTACGGCCCAGACCGCTAGCGCCACGACGACGACGACCGCATTCGTCGCGCAGGTCACGCTCGACGCGACTGTCGCCCAAGGGAACGCCGCAGCCACCCTGACGACCATCGCCGCCGAGGTCACACTTGACACGGTCGCGACAACCGCATCAGCCACAGCCAATGCGGCCGACCTCGCCGCCGTCGTCACCCTCGACGCGCCAACGACGACGACCGGGGCGGCGGCGACCCCCACGACGCTTGTAGCTGTCGTCACCGTCGACACGGCCACGACGACGACCACCGCGACGTTGACGACGACGACGGTCGAAGCTCAAGTCACAATCGACCCGCCAGCGACGACGACTTCCGCCACCGTCAACGCCGCCGACCTCGCCGCTGTCGTCACCATCGACCAGCCTGTCGCCACCACAACCGGCGACGCCACCGCCAACCTCACCACGATCGTCGCGCAGGCCACGCTCGACGCTGTCGCGACAACCGCATCAGCGACAGCGACCGCTACCGCCATACTCGCCCAAGTCACACTCGACGCCGCGACGACGACGACGTCGGCAGACGCCACCCTCACCACCATCGCCGCGCAAGTCACAATCGACACTGTCGCCACCACGACGAGCGCGACACTCACCACAGTCGCAGTTATCGCGCAGGTAACCGTCGACGCCACGGCACAAACCGCGGACGCCGTCGCGAACGCCGCCGATCTGCAAGCCGTCGTCACCATCGACACGACAACGTCGACGACGACCGCAGCGGCTTCACTGTCGACCCTCGTCGCGCAAGTGACCGTCGACCCGGTTACGACTACGACCAGCGCGTCACTCACCACGACCACATTCGTCGCGCAGGTCACCATCGACGCCACCGCTCAGACAGCGTCCGCCACGGCGAGCGCCGCAGACCTCCAAGCCGTAGTGACCATCGACCAGCCTGTCGTGGTAGCCACCGGAGACGCCACCGCCAACCTGACCGCGATCTTGGCGCAAGTCACGATCGACGCGACCGTCGCGCAAGGGAACGCTTCGACCACGCTCACCGCCGTCGCAGCGCAAGTGACGATCGACACGGTTGCTACGACGACGTCAGCGACGCTCACGACGACAGCCGTTCAAGCCGTCGTCACAATCGACGCTCCGGCGTCTACGACTAGCGCCACAGCGAACGCCGCCGATCTACCAGCCGTCGTTACGATGCCAGCCGTCGTCGCGCAAGGCGGCGCCGACGCCATCGCCAACCTGTCCACTATCGCCGCCGTCGTCACGATCGACGCGCCGACGTCTACGACTAGCGCGACGCTGACGACGACAGCCGTTCTCGCCACAGTCACCGTCGACGCCACCGCTCAGACAGCCACCGCCGCGTCGACGTTGACGACGATCGTCACCCAAGCCACCCTGGACACGCCAACGACTACGTCCTCGGCGTCGCTGACGACGACGGCTGTTCTCGCGCAAGTCACGCTCGACACCGTCGCAGCTACCGGCGGGTCTTCCGCCACCCTCAACGCCGTCGCAGTCCAAGCGACTCTGGACACGCCTACGACGACGTCGTCCGCATCAGCCGCGGCGACAGTGATAGTGGCGCAGGTCACGATCGACGAGACAGAGACGCTCTCAATCGGCACGTTCTTCTGGCGACCCGACGCTCTGTCCTACACCGACGACCCGGTCGCCTACACCGACGATCCGGTCGTCACCGTCACTGGTCGGCGACTCGTCTTGCCGGGGTTGTCCGGCCACTACGCCGAGACGGACGACGTCAACCTACTCGACGCGAACATGGCCCACCTTGTCCAAGCGCAGCCGTGGGTAGCCGTCCGGTCCACCGTCGCTGACCTCGGCATCCAAGGTGACGGATGGGGAGCTATCCGCCAAGAGGTCACCGACGTTACGAGCGGCAGCCCACGCATCTTGGCGACCCTCCCCCTGTCCTCCTCGAAGATCGGTCTGGTGTCGGGTTCGGTCTATCGCCTGTCCTTCGACGTCGACAACGAGGCAGCGACGAGCATCGACGTCGGGATACTCGTCCGCACCGATGGCGCAGGCGACGAGGCGGACTCGACCGACACCACCGTCCCGCCGGGGCTATCGCGAGTGACCTTGACAGTCACGTCGTCCATCACCGACGACATAGCTCAGATATGGGTCCGCACAGCTCGGCTTACGACGGCGGTTGGCGAAACGGTCAAATACTCCAAGTTCGTATTCACCGAAGACAGGGTGCAGGATTCGTTCCTCCCGTCGCTGCGGATCATGGACTTCCTAGAGATGGAAGCTGACGTCCAAATCGACGACTACGACCAAGACGACCCCGACTGGCAGACCCTCCTTTCCACGATGGGTACGGCGTCCATTTGGGAGGGTTACAGGTTGTGGCTCTTGGGCGGTGCCGGTCCACCGAACGATGGTGTCCGTATCGCTCACGGCAGCGGGATAAGTGACCGGGACTTTACGATCGTTCCCTCCCCGGCGCTGATCGGCGGCAGACGGTACGTGCTACGAGCCGAAGTCGATACGAGCGGAGCTATCTTTACGTTGAACGGCCAATACGAGTTGTTTGTTGATGGCGTCACTCAAGGCACAGTGGCGATCAATAGCGGACCGGCTCAGCCGTCTGCTGACGCTTCGCTCAGGATCGGTGCAAGGAGACACGACGACGAGTTCGCCAAGGGCAGCTTCCGAGTCGTCTCGGTACGCGACGGCATCGGCGGGCCGCTGGTCGCTCGCTTCGACCCCGCCGACTTCACCCCCGGCGACTCGGATGGTGCGACCGCCGTCGACGTGACAGGGCGGACGTGGACACTTCACGGCGCGTCGTCGTTGATCGACGACGTCGACGTCTCATACACCAGCGACCCGGTCAGCTTCGCGGCGCTAGACCCGGCTGAAACAAACCCTCTCTGATAGGATCACGCTATATGCCGGTACTCTTACAATCCGACTTGGAGAACTCGTTACAGATCGACGTCGGCACCGAACCCGACTTGACGGTCGCCTGGTATATCGCCGCCGCCCAAGGGATGGCGGAAGACTATTGCGAACGCCACTTCGACTACGACGCGGCGAAGGTGGAAGTCTTCGACGGCGACGGGCGCCTCACCATCCTCCACTTAGACTTGTGGCCGATCGACTCCGTCGCATCCGTCGTCGAATCCGGCGTCACCTTGACCGTCGACCAAGGATTCATCATCTACGACGACCGCGGCTATCTACGCCGCACGTCTGGCGGCGGACGGCTACAACGGGCGTGGCGGAACCACCGACGCGGGATCACCGTCACCTACGCAGGCGGCTACCAAGTAGCCCAGACGGGAGACGGGGCGACGCTACCGACGGCGTTGAAGACGGCGCTCACCAGGATCACCGCCCGGCTGTTCCATTCGGGCGCCATGTTCGCCGCCAACCCGGTCGGCGCCGGGTCGCTGCAAGCGGTCAGCCTCGACGGGATCGGGTCGCAGAACTTCGGCGGGTCAGTCTTCGGCGCCGCCGCCACGCCGGTCGGGCCGTCGTCGTCAGACAGCCCCGCCCTACTCGCAGAAGAAATGAAGGCTCTCGACCCGTACACGAATCCGGGCTTGGCGTAGTGGAAATCGTCGCCGCCTACCTCGCCGGAGTGTTGACCGTCCTCGTCATCTTGAACGGCTGGTACGTGTTGTCTCGGCTACGCCGCGGCCGTCAGCCGGAACGTTCAGGTATCCGGCGGGCCGCGTGAGCCGGTTCACAGACGCCGCCGTTGCGCTCCGTAGCCACTTCGACGACGCCATGTCGGATACGGTCACGACCGCCAGGACTACCGCCGCCGGGGCGTTCAACTCGACGACTCTCGTCTACGCATCGCCGACCGCGTCGGCGCCGTACGCGTCGTCGAAGGCGCTCGTCAAATATGGGAACCAGACCTCATTCGACTTCGGGCAGGAACAGGCGAACCGGGATATGTTCACAGTGTTTACCCCGTGGGATACGGACATTGCGAGAGATGACCGGGTAACCGTCGACGTGTGCGCCCAAGACCCGGACCTCGTCGGCGCCGTATTGGTGGTCTTAGCCGTCGACCAGTCCGGCTTGAACTCGCGCAAGGCGGCGGTCTGCGAGCTAGCAACATGACGACCCGCTACGGCAACCGCGCCGACATGACCGCGACGGAACAATCCATCCTTAACGCGTGGCTGGTGTACCACGGCATCAACCTGGCCGAAGCGCGGCGACTCGACTTCACCGGCTACGGGTATATGCAGGTCAGCTATAAGACCGGGCCGGACCGGATCGTCACTCTCGACTTGAAAATTCCGCCGTGGCTATAACCCTCGACCAGTGGGAAGCCCGGCTACGCAACGTCGGCCCGAAGGTGACCCGCCTCGCCATCGACGCCGTCGACGCGACCGCGGTTGACGGTGTGAATGTGGCGCAAGGCGTCGTCCCGGTTATCACCGGCCAGCTACAAGGCTCCATCAGCATCGACAGCGTCAGCGCTACTAGCAGGGCCGCAGAGGCACGCTATTCAGCGAAGGCGCCTTATGCGAAGTTCGTGGAGGAAGGGACTGTGCGGATGGAACCCCGGCGTTACATGCGAACCTCAGCGATGGTGGTGCAGCCGAAGTTGAAGCGTCGCGCCGTCGACGTAGCGATCAAGGCGTTGACGTGAGCCGCACTCTCACCGACGAAATCCTCTCTGTCGTCGCCACCGGAACCGGCCACCAGATCGGCGACGCCGCAGCACCCGGCTCTCCGGTCTTGCCGTACGCGGTCTTGTATCCGATCCCGTCACCGGCCCACTCCGGCGACTTGTCCTCCCCGGACCGGGAACGGACATGGTCCTATCAATTCACCAGTGTCGGCCGGACACGGGAGCAATGCCAAGGGATGGCGGACAAGATACAGGTCAGCATCGAAGGCGACACGTTTGCCCCGTCAGGGCTGACGATCACCGGGTTCGAAGTGGGCGTCCGCGGCTCAGTTGAGCGTGACGACGACTCGACGAAAGTCACCGGACCGGGCGACACCGCAACCAACCTGTTCTACTCCGTCGACACGTACGACGTAATGACGACGCGGTAGTAGATGACCGTAGGCGTGACGGAGTGCCGCGGCGTACATCCACGGCGGCGCTATCCGCCCCGGCCCGTAGCGTCGGCCCACCTTTCGATAGTTGTCCACATCCATATCGGCCCGCCCTTTAGTTCCCAATCCGGTTCCGGCAAGACGTCGCGGTGCCGCCACTGGTCGACGGTGGCGCGTGGCACACCCAACCGTTCAGCTACTTCGAATGGTCCCACCAAATCGAGCCGGTAATGGTCGGGTCTTGCCTTCCATCCCGGCTGCATGCTGTCAGATTATCACGACACCGTCTACGTTTCAAGAACTACACGCGTGTAGTATGCCCGGCGAAGGGAGGCCAACAATGGCTGAACAATGGGTACAGATGAAGCACCCGACCCTACCCGACAATCCGCCGTCGACGGTAAGCCGTAAGGCTTTCGAGTTCGTGTGGAAGCCGGGCGGTTGGAAGCTCTACACACCGAAGAAGGAGAACTAGATGGCGACCTATATCACACCAGGCCGATCCGAAGTCGCATGGGTCACCACCATCGCGGTTCCAGGAGTGCCGACCGCTGCGGAACTGAACGCCGGAGTCGACCTCACCGCCTTTGTCCAGGCGATGCCGACCATCCCGCGAGGGACGAACCTGTCCGACAACTCGGACCTGTCGTCCACCTTTGAATCGCGGAACATCGGAACCCGCGGAGGCGACCTAATCGACGTCATCCTCAAACGGCATTCGACGACCGCTACCGACACCGGGTACACGACCCTGACAGAAGACACCGCCGGGTTCCTGATCGTCGCTCGCAAAGGACTCGCCGCGACCGGGACATACGCGGTAGCCGACGAGATTGATATCTTCCCCGGCACCGTCTCGTCTCTTGAAGACGGGACGCCCGGCCGTAACGATATCGACACCGCGATCGCGCACATCGTGGTTACGACAGAACCGACCCGCGACTTCCCCATAGCCGCATAACCATGTCGGTACTCGACAAGTACGAGACGCCGACTAGGACGGTGCGGCTGACGGTCGCCTCCGACCAGGACGCGATCGAAGAAGCACAGGGACGGCTCCGCGCTGCGCGGCTGTCGTCGGATAGCGGCAGCCTCGCAGACGAGTCGCCCGCGTTGGAAGACGCGCTAGCTGTCCTCCGTCAGATGGCCGAAGACAATGCGCTGGTGTTCACCTTCGAAGCGTTGTCAGCCGAAGCGATGGAAGCCTTGATGGTCGCCCACCCGACGACAGACAAGGCCAAGGCGTTCAACGTGTTGACCTTCGGCCCTGCGCTACTCGCCGAGTCTTGCATCAAAGCCGGAGACGACGACGGGTTGACACTCGACGAGGCGACGAAGCTGTGGTCGGCGTTCAGCGAAGGCGACTGTCAAGCCTTATTCGGCGCCGCGTGGGGGGTTGCGACGACGGCGAACCTTCGCCCTTTCTCCGTAACCGATACCGACAGCAAGGATCAACCCTCCGAGAAGAACTCGACTACTGCGCCCCCCGAGGCATTGCACATAGCCGGTTCCTGAACTGGTCGGAAGCGGATCGGGAGAAGGCGCTGCTATGGGCGGAGGAAGACCGGCACAAGTGCCGGACGTGCGGTACGCGGGAGTGGGAGTGGGACCGGTACGAAGCCGACTTATGGAAGTGCGAGAAGTGCGAACAGATGGATTACAAGCGGGACGACATAAAGGACGGCGACCGGTACGGCTGGCGTCCTGTCATGTTCACTGTAAACGGGGATAGCTGATGGCCGAGAAGGTAGTCGTACAGCTAGTCCTCGACACCAGCAAATACACGTCAAACGCCAACAAGGCGGCCAAGTCGACGAACAAGATCACCAAGTCAGCGGACGATACCGGCGGGGCTGCTAACAAACTGTCCGCCAACCTCGGCAAACTCGGGATTGCGATGGGCGCCGCCTTCGCCGCCAAGGCCGCTGTCGACTTCGCTAAGCAATCCATCAACGCATTCTCAGACCTTGAAGAAAGTATCAACGCTGTAAACGTGTCATACCTGGACGGGAGTGATGCGATCCATGCGCTCGGCGAAAACTCGGCGGAACAGTTCGGCCTATCTACAGCCGCCGTCAACGACGCCGCCGTAGCCATGTCCGCGTTCGCCGACAAGATCGACGAAGCCGACCCGCCCGGCGCCTTCGCCAACGTGCTGCAACGCGCCACTGACTTCGCCTCTGTGATGAACCTCGAAGTCGACGAGGCGTTGCGCCTGTTCCAGTCCGGTCTGGCTGGCGAGTCGGAGCCGCTACGGAAGTTCGGTATCGATGTCTCCGCCGCCACCGTGAACCTCGTCGGCTTAGAAGCCGGGATCACAGACGGCACCGGAGCCATGTCGGAAGGTGAGAAGGTGCAGGCCCGTTTCCTCGCCATCATGGAACAGACAGAGAAGACAGCCGGAGACTTCGCCAACACGTCAGACGGGTTAGCGAACACGCAGAAAATTTTGAACGCGAAATGGGTAGAAGCACAAGCCGTACTCGGGGGGAAGCTAGCTCCCACGTTCACGAAATTACTAGAAGTCGCGACGAAACTTATACCGCTACTCGGCCCGGTCGGCGACCTAATCGGAGCGGTGGCCGATCAAGTCCTCGCCGCTTTCGAAGTGGTCGAAGCGCGAGTAGACGTCGCCGACTCTCTCGGGCTTTCCCTCGGCGAAGCAGGCGAGGGAGCGGAGGAAGCCGCGAGAGGGTTCACGACAGCGGAGGAAAACGCAGCAGCGTTAGTCACGCCGTTGGGAAACCTTCTCGGCCCCGGCGGGGCAGTAGCCGACGTCTTCGGCGTCGTCTCCACCGAAGCCGAGCGTGTTCGTACCTCCTTCCTGATATTGAATCCTGTCTTGACTTCGACGGAAGAAGCGTGGATCGCCACTAAGGGCAGCGTCGAAGGGTTCGTCACTGGTGTACGGCCGGTCGGCGCAGCTTTGGCGACGATGCGTTCCGCGACGCGTCTGTCCGGTGAAGCCGCCGGGTTAGCGGCCGAGAGGTTCCAAGCACAAGCCGACGCGATGCGCGACGTCGCTAACGCCGCGGCGGAAGCCGCGTCGCCGCTATTGCGGGCTGTTCGGGCGCAGAACTCGGTGGCGAAAGCTACCAACAACCAAGCCGAAGCAGAGAAGGCATTGACGGACGCCGTGAAGGCGAGGGGTGGTGCGCGGAGTGAGGAAGATATCGCTGCCGCGAATCTAGTAGTGCAAGACTCCGTCTTGGGGGTTCTCGAAGCTGACCTGTCGCTCCTTGAAGCACAAATCGCTCTCGACGTAGCGAATGCGAATCTGATCGGGAGGTTGGAGGAAGGGGAGGAGGCGTTGCTAGCGTCAGGCGACGCCGCCGGGTTCACCGCCGACGAGATGCAACGGATTTTCGACTTGATCGGGACGTTTCCATCGACGATACCGATTGATATGATTTTCTCCACGTCGGGCCAGTTCGAGCGTGTCGAATCACTCCTTGGACGTGGAGATTTCCGCGTCGGAGGCGCTGAAGTAGCGCAACGCCGACAGTCCGGTGGGCCGGTCGACGCAGGCGGCGCCTTCCTCGTCGGCGAACGCGGCCCCGAACTGTTCCTCCCCAACCAGAGCGGACAGATCGTCCCGAACGGCGGCTTCGGCGGTACGACGATCAACATTCACCAGCCGGAAACTACCGACCTGTCGTCTGACTTGGCGGCAGGGTTGATCGCCGGACAGGTCACACAGCAAGTCGAAATGTTGGTCGACTGATGGCTTGGGATTACGACTATGAAGCCGGGCCACCCGGCGGGGCGCTCACCGACCTCGACACGTACTGCTACGAGATACGGATCAAGAACGAAGCTGCGCCAGGCTTCCGGGGCCGCAACCCGAAGGTCGCCTACACCCACGGCGAATTCTCAAGCCCGCGGAAGTTTCATCCGGCGTCGAACGTGCTACTCGAAACGTGGCTCCGCTACACGGACGCGGCAGGCGCGGTGACCCATACGGACGGCAGGCCCGGCCACGTCTACGAGAACTTCGACTTCGTCAAGAAACTGTTGACCGGCGACCAGGACTCGCTGATCCGGCTGCAACGCACCGCCCCGGAACACGGCACCGTCCACATGGACGTCGAACTACTCGCCGCCGGACGGCCGACACAGGCGGACCACATCATCGGCTGGCCGCTCCACGCCCCACACCCGTTCTGGATCGGCGCCGCCGCGTCGCAACAGTCTCCGACGACAGTCACCAACAACGGGTCGGCGCCGGTAGGTGACGCCATCATCGACATAATCGGCGGTACTGACGGCGGGATCAGCCACGACGACACCGGCGATTCAGTCACGATTGCCGGGGCGCTCCCGTCGGGTGGCGTCCGTGTCGACGTCGGCGCCCGCACCGCTGTACGGATCAGCGGCGGCGCTGACTGGTCAGATAACCTTGTCGTCAACGCGCCGTGGTGGATCGAGTTCGATCCCGGCGCCAACGCTGTCACCGCCGTAGGCGGGTCGACAGTGACGGTCGACTTCGCATTGCAGTACCGTTGATATGGCTGTCGTTCGCTTCGAAGTGTGGACCCGCCCGGACACCGGGACGTTCACCCGCAAGTTTCCGCTCACAGATATCGTCGACTTCAAGCTGCAACTCGGCATGTTCGGGAACGGCAAGATCGTCATTCCCCGCGACCACCCGCGCCTCAACGACATACTGTTCGTCGACACCGCTAACCATGCGAACGACGTCGGCACCCTGATCCGTCCGTACGTCGGCGACACGCACCTAGCTGGCGGAGACTTCTACGCGTCACGGATGAAGATTGACTACGGCGACTTAGGGAAACGGAATGCCACGATCACGGGCGGCAATCTCGGCTTCGCCCTCGACCGTACGAAGATGCGTCAATTCGATTGGGCGGCCGGAGCGGAGACTGATATCGACGACCCGGACTGGTCGTACGGCCTCGGCGAGAACATCATCGGCAACCCTGGCTTCGAAGAATCCGCCGACTTTAAACCCGGCCTCGTCGGCGGCAAGTACGACATAGCGATCGGGTTCGAAGATGAGAACGCCGCCGGATGGGTCGGCCACCCGTCGTCGTCGCTGTATATCGCTACTGACGTGTTGCCGGTAGTCGACAACGGCGACGCCCTCGCCGGGACGTTCAGTCTGGTATGGACAGCGGGAGATTTGACCGCCCCCGGTCAGCTATCCGCGATCAGTAAGAAAATACGGGTCGCCGGGGGGGAACGCTACCAATTCGTCTTCCGCATTAAGGAAGCCGCTAACTCTGGCGACCGGTACATCATCGGCGTCGAAGGCGTCGCCACCGTCCACCACTCCAACGGGTTCATCGACAACGGGATCGGGTGGGCGGAACTCGACAACGCCGCGGAAGGCGCCGGAGCGACAGACGGGACGTGGCAGCAAGTCGACCTCGACGTCACCTTCGCGGCGGGCGCTAACTACGCCGGGCCTCGCCTGATCGTCGCCTACGCTGAGGTTGCCGGGTCGCCTAGCTCGATCCGCATGGACAGCATCACCCTCGCCGGGTACAACCTTGGCTTGTACTCTTGGGAGCCGACCGACTTCGACCTCGTCACCCTGTTCGACCGGGACACGTCGCCGCCGATCGCCGCTACAGAGGGGGTAGCGGCGGCGAATATCACGACCACCGCGGCGAACCACGGGATCGGCCACCCGACACCGGTTATCTCCGGTAAGACGTACACGTTCTCGATGGGCTTTCACCACACGACAGGGTCGGCCCAAGACTTCACGGTACGGATGGTCCGCACCGAAGGCGGCAGCGCCATCGCGACAACGACGGTGAGCGTCCCGAACGCCGGGTCGGTGTGGACGCCGCTCGTCGTCACCGCAGCAGTCGACGTCGACAACATCTTCATCCAAGTGTTGAAGGCGACGGCGGGCACATGGTGGGTCGACGACGGCGAGATATTCGCCGGACTGCCCGCCGCCACTATCGGTGAAATCTTGGGCGACATTAAGGCTGACGCTTCGGTCGACCATTCCGGCGACAACCGGACCGCCCTGGATTGGGTCGCAGAGAACTACTCAGACACCGTCGACGGTGACGCTGTGACGTGGGACGCCGACGTCAACATGCGCCTGAAACGAGGCTCGTCGTACCGACGTGTCATTCAACAGATGGTGAAACTTGGCTACGAGTTCGACATGAAACCTGACCCTTCCGACGTCACAACCATCGAACTATCCGCTTTCAACCCGGACGCTCTCGGCTCTGACTTGACTACCGGAGACGGCGGGGCGGTAATAGACGGGTTCGTCTCCGTCGGGCCGTTGATCCGTCGGGAGCCGGGAGCCACGTATATGATGGTGGAAGGCGACGCTCTCGAATGGGCCGACTCGCGCAACACGGTATTGGAAACGCCGTGGGGAGAAATCGAAGGCTACTCGGGTAGCAAAGACCACCTGTCCGGCAGCCTCGCAGCGCAAGCCGCCAGCCAGCTAGCCGTCGTCGGCTTGGAAGAACTCAGGTACACGGTGCAAGGCGCATCGTTGACGCCCGGCATCGACTACCAGATAGGCGACAAGATCAGGGTCAGCCCCGGCGCTGTCCCGACGCAGAAGTACCGGGTCGTCGGGATCACCGTCGCGTATAAAGACCCGGAGCCGTTGTTTCAAGTCTCCGCGGAGGCGACGACGTGACGATGCGCCGCCGCTCATTCGGAGATGAAGCCGCCATCGAAGCCGGGCTTAACCATCTACTCCGCCAGTTCAATCCGCTCGACGAACTCCAATCCGCCCCGGAAGCCGCCGCCGTGGAAGGCGGAGTCAACCTCGAACCGGCGTTCTTCGTCGCCGCCTCTGACGCCTCCGCCGAGTCGAAGGCGGTCGCTCATTTCTTAGTCAACGGCACGAACGACGAGATTGAAATAAACGACGCTTTGAACTTGCTCCCCGACCCGGTCCCGGTCGGCGGGAAAGGGACCGGGCCACGCGGCATCGTCCACTTGTCCGAAGGTGTCTTCCATTGCAACGGCGACGTCAACATGCCCGGCGGTACTGCCCTACTCGGCCGCGGGAAAGGCACCCTATTCGACAGCAACGGAACCACAGGTCTTAGATTCAACCTCAACAGTGAATGTGAACTCGGCAACTTCGGCCTCACCGAGACGACGGCCCGGTCCGGTGGCGCTGCCCTCATCGACGCCGCCGGAAACCCTACCGACCTACTCATTCACGACATTTTCGTGTTCGCGATGCTCAGCCCGACGACTCACTTCATCGACCTCAGCACCGCCGGTAGCGGCGGGCGAATATGGAACAACTATGTCGCTGTCGGCCTCGGTGATGGGATGGACCTCGACGGCGACTTCGACGTCTGGTCTAACCGGTTCGTCGACTTCGACACTGGTCTTCGCCTCGGTAACGGCAAGTGCCACGTCTACGGCAACGACTTCGACGCGCTCGACAAGGCAATCGTGTTGACCAACGCTACCGCTGATATCCTCATCGGCCCAAACGCGTACCGGAGCCTCAATACGCCATTCGAAGACGTCACCACGGCCGTCACGAAGACCCGGTTCAGCGAAGTCCACACCGCGACGTGGAGTCTCCCCGGCCTCGGGACGGTCAACACTGGCGTCCAACGCCTCCACTTCTCAGAGCAAGCGTTCATCGTATCCGTCCGTCTGATCGCTGACACGGCTGGCACCGGGACAGGTAACAACCTCCTCGACGTTCACCTGAACGGCACGACCATCTTCACCACCCAAGGGAACCGGCCCGCCCTCGCCGCCGCCGCTACCGACTCCGGCCTGGCAGGCCCGGACGTACGCGACGTCGCTGCCGGTGACTTCCTGACTATCGACATAGACGAGGTCACCGCTACGACAGCAGCCTCCGACATGATCGCCCTCGTCCGTTACGCAGAACTACCGGTCCTGTGAGCTAGCTATGGCCGCTCCCACCTTCGTCGCTGCTACTACGAGCGGTGTTGTGTCCGGCAACACGCAATCGTGCTTCGTACCCACGCACGCCGAGAACGACATCCTTTACATGATTCTCGTGCAGAACGACGTCGGGGAGGACAGCGAACCGACCAGCACCGGCTGGGATTTGGTTACGAACCAGGATATCTCCAACGACACCCGCCTGTGGGTGTTGCGGCATGTGGCAGACGACAGCGAACCGTCGTTCTACACCTTCACCTGGACCGAACCCAACACCCTTCATACCGGTGGGATGGTCAGTATCCGCGGCGCGGACACCACCACACCCGAGGCGGCGACCCCCTCCGGTGCGACGGGCGACGATGACAGCCCGGACCCCCCAGCCTCGGGTACGGTCGCATCGGGCGACTACCTAGCCCTCGCCTACTTCGGTATACAGGGGAAGCGTGGCCCCAACAGCGGCCCCACTAATTACATCGAACGCATCGACCACTACTCGACGGGTGGAGGACCGGCTGCCAACCATCTTGGGATGGGTGTCTCCACTCGCGAGTTGACCGGGATCACCGCCGAGAATCCTGGCGTGTTCACCACGAACCAGGGCGATGCTTGGTTTGCCGGGATGCTCCTGATCCAAGTCGCCCCGCCAGATGCTACCGCCAACCTCACCGCGGTCAACGCCGTGGTGTCGATCCCTACGGTCGTCGCCACAGGCGACGTGTCGGCCGCGTTGACGGCGGTCAACGCCGTGGTGTCGATCGACTCGGTTGTGGCGACAGGGAGCGACGTGTCAGTCACGTTGACGGCGGTCAACGCCGTGGTGTCGATCGACACGGTTGTGGCGACAGGGAGCGACGCGGCGGCTCCGTTCTTGGTGGGTGTGATTTGAGTGTCGAAGCTATCGTCGCTGTCGCTGCTGGTGTTACCGTGTTACTCACATTCGTCGGGGGGTTGACGGTGAAGCTACTCGCAATGTTCATAGACGCGCGGATAGACAGGCGGGCCGACCCGATGGTTCACACGCTCGACGTGTTAGTGACGAAGATCGACAACGGGATACTGCACCGTTTGAAGCGCCTCGAAAAGAACCTCGACACCATGTATACGCGGATCGTCGGAGTCCCGCCGCCGCCCGCGACCCCGCCTGATGGCGAGGACTAGCGCTAAGCGGCGATGGTGGGCGGACCGCCGCTGCGACACGACGGGCCTCGCCTCGATATCGTTCCTCCGCCGCGGCGAACCTGACACCGTCGCCAAGGTTCTCGTACAGCCCGAAGTCGTGGAGATATGGGAGGCGATGGAGACGGTGCTGATCGAGTTGAGCTACGGCGACGCCGACATTGTCGGGTCGATCCGGCATTGCCCGTTCGGGATCGGCGGGAAGACGTGCGAAGAATCCGGTAAGAACTGTTCCCTCCACAATTACTGTCTCGCCCTCGACGTCGACCCGTGGGCCGCGGGCAACCCGCACTTCCGTAAGCCGTGGCCGTTGTGGTCATGGTCGAAGGTGAAGTTCACGAAGCAACAAGTCCTAGCTGTCGAACGTATCCGTATGCTCGACGGGTCGAAGCCGCTCCGCTGGTTAGGTTGGGCGATCGGCGACACGATGCATTGGGAGATAGACATACCACCAGCCTCAGCAGAGTCGGGGGTAGACTGGTCTACGGTCGGCCTGGCGCCGCCGCCACCGCCACCGGAGGACGAAGATATGTCGATTTGGATGGGTTCGTTGCAACGACAGACACCGGCATACTTCGAAGCGCTCGCCGCGCAGACCGGCTCACCTGGCGGTTCCGATCCTGGCTATTGGGGCCGCAGCCACGATACGAAGGGGAACCGGGTCAAGTCCGCCCCGGACGACACTGAGTGGGACGACGCCGTCGACGAACTAGCCGCCGCCGCTGTCAAAGTTGGCGTCATGGCTAAGGGCGGACCGTCGCTCCCCGACCTCGACGACCGGTACGCCGCCAAAGAACACCCGCATACCGCTTCGACGACTATCAACTAAGGAGCAACATGGCCGGATGGAAGACGACCGTCCTCAGCTACATCGGCAAAGGGCTATCGGCTATCTTCGCCGCAGCTACCGCCGTCATTGGTTCGCTGATCGCAGTCCTGACGCAGATCGGTGAAGGCGCAGCATTCAGCGATATCGAACTGGTGTCGTGGCTTGCCGTCATCGGTACTGGACTCGCCGCCTTCGGTGTTGTCCTCGGTATCAACGCCCGACAGTCGAGCTAGCCCGCACCTGATCCGCGCCATGCTCGCCAGGGCGGGCCGTTGGTTGCGTCGTATCTTGCCGTGGTCAGATGATGACCGGTGGCGTGACGACACTTGGAACCACCCGCCGCCCGGCAACTAGGATGGGTCGTGCCGGTGATTCGGAGACGGGGAGCTGACAAGCCTTCGGATCACCGGCACACCCAGTGGAGCCACCCGCCGCGCTGGTCACGCAGCCAGGCCGCTGTCGCTACGTTCGCGGTCGGGTCGAAGATGCTGGCCCCTGTGAACCCGGCAGCCGCCGATCGGGCCGTCCAATACTTGCCGAGATGTTGGAATAGCCCTGATGCGCTGGACCCCGGATTCTTAGCGTTCGGGTTGCCGCCTGATTCGCAGGCCATGATCCGCAGCGCCCGGTCGACGTCTTCGGGGCGGAACCATTGAGCGACGAGGCTGCGCCACTGTTCAACTCCGGCAGACACGCCCGCGACGCTGGACCCCTGGCTCGACCTCTGTCTGACGAGGGGGGTATGGACGTGTCTGCCGAAGAACCTTGGATGACGGCCCGCCATGTCAACCCACTCGTCGAGACGGTACACGTCGAAGCCGGTGTCCGCTATTCGCCGGTCCCATCCTTCTGTCCACTCGTCGAGTTCTTCGGCGGTGTGGGCGTACGCGGGTACTCCCCCGAAGATTGTGGCTATGAGGATGGCACCGGCTAAGGCGCGGCGTGTCCAGATGAGCCGCATGATAC
>SDBT01008184.1_pt1 | contig 17106 bp, 10 predicted proteins | sample 2277101 | NCBI WGS metagenome assembly SDBT01 (sample SAMN10404973, study PRJNA504765) | marine sediment metagenome | isolation source: marine sediment core GS10_PC15, 103 cmbsf | place: Arctic Ocean: Southern Knipovich Ridge | collected 2010
AAGGTGCTAGGGCCTGTCAAGAGGTTATTGAGGAGCCTTGTATGTTGATAGTATGCTGGAGCAGTCATACTCGCTGTAGTCAGAATCTGCAAAGAAGCCGTCCTCGGGCAGATGCACAGGGAGATAAATCGCATCTTTGCATCGTCTGGGTACGTGTTGGCCCGGCGCTTTCTTCCATCTGCCTTCCGCCTGCCCGGGCGCCAGGTGATTCGTGTTCCTTGATTAATTGGTTTTTTATCCTGCGGCTGGGACGCCCGGTTTGTATGCCACTTCGATTTGGCTCAGTCACGGTGAGCAGCCGCCGCGCCAGGCCTTGTCCAACGCAACGAGCTCCGCGACCGTCAAAAGCTCGTGCTCAAACAATGAGTACCCCATGGTGGATGCCCTGGGGATTCGCAAATCTGCGTGCTTCATGGATGCGCGCTGGAGCTCCGCACCCAGCCCGCTTTTGGCGGGGTCGTGATCGACCAACAGGAGTAGAACCAACGGCTTCTCTTTCACAGTGAATGCATGCGCTGGATCGAGGGGCTTGCCGCAGTTGATCAGGCCCAAGCGTTGCTTCAGGTTGAACACCTGAGCCATCTCCGTCGCGATGCCGGCGAGCTTGTGTGGGTCACCCAGCAGCAGGTCCAGGTCAGCGAGGTGCTTCTGAATGCCCGCAGCGCCGCTGATTGCCCCATCTCCCTGCTTGAGCTCAGCCCACACAAGCCGGTGCCCCAGGTCGCTCCGTCGCGAGGCGTCTGAAGGCCACAATACGCCAACAAGGTCGGCGCGCATGCCGCCGACGGCGTACTCCTGGTCGCAGAAGTAGATGTCGCTGGACCGCCCGCTTGTGCCGCGGTTGTTGCAGCGAATGACCTCCTGTTGGATCTCACGTTCCCGGCTTGGGGAACGAGCCATTTTCGCGTCGACGCCCGCTTTTAGCAGGGGGATCTGACCCACTAGCGCCGCGCAGTCTGCGTCCGTTTGGACCTGCTCCTGAAGTGGCGTCGCAGGACGGAGGAAACTCTGATACTTTTCGTGGGTTTTTACCTTGAAGTAGCCGCTCTGGTGCTGGCGAACGGAGAAGAGCGCCGCGCCTCGGTAGTAAACGGTGACCTCGTTGTGCCGAACATCGAGGCAGATCGTCTCGTCCAACTCTCTCCAGCCGCCCATTTTTTTGCGCTCACGAAATTGTCCGAGGATCGGGGAAAGAACCCCAGAATCGAGCGCAGTCTCAAACGCGAGATCAAGTTCTCTGAATTTAGATTTCCCTGTGCTCACGCCTCACCTCCCACTCCCAGCGGACGAAGTCGATGAAAGACATGCCTCCCGACTTCGGAGACGACGCTCATGGCTTCGCTCATACTGGGATTCTGGTTCATATGGCACCTAGTTTCCCCGGCATGCTGGCTCTGGTTTACCTGCATGCTGGCTCCGAGGAGATTGGAACACCTGAGTCATCCGAAGACAAGTGGTCTGATACCTTTCCCATGAAGGACGGCCTCAAGGGCCACGAGCCCGGGTTCCTCGCCGACCCCAGCGAACCGATCCCCGGAGGTGCGCACCACCCGTATCTCGGACGGCCCTCCGAGCCCCGCACGCACCCGCTCGGCCTGCTGAAGCGCCAGCCTGCTGCCGCGGGTGCCGATCTTCAGGATCACTTTGGACCGCAGGATCTCCGGACCCGTCCCCGAGGCGAAGTCCCGCTTGCGGGCGCGGCGGAAAGGGCTGAGGAGGTTCTTGGGCTCGTCAGTCATCGCGTTTCCCCCTACGGCACCGGCACCGCGTCGTGGGCGTTCTTGAGCGCGTCCACGATGGCGTCGAGCGGCTCGACCATGTCGTCCAGCGGGCGACCGGCAAGGTCGGACAGGTCCGGGATCTCCGGGCCGCCCACCATGCCCATGAACAGATTGATGAGTCCGATGAGCTTGCCGAGCGCGGCCAGGAGCTTGTCCGCGTACGCGGCTCCCTGGGCCACGTTGTCCTGGGCGCACTGGACGATCGTCGGGGAAGGGTGCGGGGGGGAAGGGCGCCATGCGACTCGGGAACGGAAGGGTGCCGGGCAGGCCAAAGACGCCGAGGCCAACAAGGGCCGGCGAATCTTCACCAGATACCTCTTCCGGACCCGCAACGGATCGGAAGTGGTTTTCAGCCAGGAATCCCCACCACCGCCGCCCGAGACGGTCCGCAGACCCGCCCGCGTGGCCCGCATGCTCGCCCTTGCACACCGGCTCCAGGGCGCCATCGACTGCGGCGAGTACCAGGACCGCGCCGAGCTCGCCCGTCAGTTCGCGATCACCCGCGCCCGAGTAACCCAGCTCCTCAACCTGACCCTGCTGGCCCTCACTGTTGGCCCCGGACATCCAGGAGCGTGTCCTCGATCTCGAGGCGATCGATGGTCGGGAACCGCTGACCGAACGGGGACTCCGTGAGGTGGTTAGTTTGGTGAGTTGGGGGTGCAGCGGTGGAGGTGGAGGCAATTCGCGCATCGAGACGACTTGCACTACGGAACGTGAGCGACCGACTAGCCCTGATCCTCCCCCTCATCGTCCGGCTCCACCGGACTTACAGATCCGTCCATTCTCGTCGCAATCTCGGAGATTTCATCCACGCTCAGCCGTTCTTTTCCCCATCCTTCTGCGAAGCCGATAGTCAAGGAGCGAGGAAGCTGGTCTGGCGTCAGGCTCCGGATCCTGATCCGTGCGGGCAATGACGCTCCCTCTCCCACGAACAACGCCTCCTGCTGGGCGAGGGCAGGCAGTGCCCGTGTCATCCCCGAGAGGCCGTCAGGTAGGAACCTCGCCACATGCGCTTGGTCTGCGGAGTTGGTGAGCCGCAAAACAATCCACGTCCCGCACTGGGCCATGACCGTGCCCTCGATGTCCGATGGCCGCTGACTCACGAGCATAAGCCCAAGCCCGTACTTCCTCCCCTCACGGGCAATCCGCCTCACCGCAGCCTGAGCTGTAGCGTACTCTGCCGCCCCCTGATTTGGAACGTATCGATGTGCCTCCTCGCACACCAAAAGGATCGGGTCCTGCGATCTTTCAACCTGAGTCTGGTAGAGCTTATACTGGAACAGCAAGCGTGCGATCATCGCCGCCAACGGGCCAGCAACCTCGTTCGGAAGCCCCGAAATATCGATGATTCGGATGTCCCGCCCTGGATTGTCGTTTTCCGCAACAAACTGGCCGATGATCTTTGCCAGGTTAGGCCCGGCAGGGTCCCACTCCCTCATCAAGAACCAAATACGAGGGTCGAGCCGCAATACTGAGAGCTTGTCCAGAATTGACTTGAAGTTCTTGGAAAAGTCGGTCGCCGTAACTCGTTCGATATTGCCCTTGTTCTCCCTGGCAGCCTGAACATACTCGATGTGATTGATGAACTCGCCGAGCAAGAAGGGGCGTGGCTTGTCACGATCGAACTCAGCGAGCGAGGAGCCGTCCACGCCTGACGCTGGACGGGGCTCGTCAAGCGGGCCTCCATCCGCTGGAACCTGCCAGCCGTAGGCGGTTGGCGCGGCGTCAACAAGTCCCGCGGCGAACATCCGCGCGTGGGTTAATGCTTTGTAGACGATGTTGTGCTGCGATGTGGCCTCAAACTCCGTCTTGCCAATGACCAAAGCACGGAACTCCTCCGCAGACATCAGCCAAAACGGCAGATTGATCGGGGTTCCACCCGTTTCCTCGGTGCCGATGGGGTCATATGCACGATAGACGACCGCACGCTCACCAAACGCTTTTCCGTACTCCCCATGCGGGTCGATGATCACCACACGAGGTCGGCACTCTTGCCCTGATGGTTTATGTTCTAGCACGCTGTGCAGCAGTGCAGCCACAGCTCCAGACTTTCCAGACCCTGTCGACCCAAGGACGGCGCAGTGCATCCCGAACATCTTGTCGATGTTGGCGCGGCAACTCGCGGCGTCAGCCCCAACATAGGTGGCAAACGGAACAAGAGGATCTGCGCCGTCCGGACGCTGACCCTCGGCCGCGCGGTATAGGATGCCGGCTTCGTCGCGGGTCAGGAGGTACACGCCCTGTCGGGGAAGCGGGTAGGTGCTCACACCTCGTGAGAAAGCGAGCCGTTCTTCGCCAGAGTTCCAAACTCCTTCTGCGAAGAGCTCGATCTCCATAACGCGCTGGTCAGCATCGGGAGGAATCGGTGAGGACGCCTCGACAGGATCCTCAGAACGCATCCGCAGAAGCGTGACAAACCCAAACACCAAACGCCGCCCGAAGTGGACCTTCACGATGCTGCCGATCTGGCCAATCGGATAGACCCGACCGGCGTAGCTTCGTGTCAGTTCCGACACCTCGCCGGAAAGTTCAACTTTGACGGTGGTGCCGGAAACCTCGACGACACTGCCCACGCGCAGGTCAGCCACGGATGAAAACGGTGAATTCATGTCGCGCTCCCAGCCCCATCACGGAGCAGATTCGTCAGCCCAGAGAACCGCCACCAGTCTCTGGACCCGCCCGTGGATGGCTCGTTGTGAGGTCCATCCTCGCCGACGAAGAGACCCTTCTGGGTGGCTATGTAGACCCGTGCGCCCCAGGCCCGTTTCCTCCACTGTTCCAAGCAAGCTGGTATCTCGTTGCAGAACGCTAGCAGCGTTGTCCTGCTGTTCGGATGATCCATCGCGTGCTCAATCTCTTGGTTGATATGGTCGTCCCCGAAGCTGTAGCCGCATATCGTGAGCACGTTGTCGGACGAGTTTGCGAGTGCTCGCCGGAGCAGGTCGAACTGCGCGGCGAAAGGGTCACGTTGGGTGGCGAGGTACTTGGTGGCTTGAGGGTAGATCAGCACTCGTTGCCTTCGTTCAGGATAGGCGTCTCCATCCCGCACTCGCCAGACCCGACCGTCCTCTCCGAGATGCCAGTCAATCGATCCGTGCAGCTTGACGACATGGGCACGGTACCCCGTGCTCGGCTCATCTTGACCGAAGCTGTGCGCTCTGAAAGCCACGGCTCCACCCGAGAAACCATCCCAGTAGGGAATGGCCTCCAGCGAGAGTGCGTCTTCCAGCAGGGTGTCGTAGTTGGTTGAAAAGATTCGCACAGGACCCCGACGTTCCTGTAAACCTGCTTGCGTCGTGTGGAATAGCGCGCACACAAAGGCACGATGGTCATCGATCTTAATGATGGGCTCCTCGGCGGAACCGATTCGCTCGGGGTGGTCATCATCGATCGGCGGCTCGTATCCCCATCTGATCGTCTCTGCAATCTTGTCGACAACTCCCGCGTGTGCTTTCTTCAGCGCCTCGGCAGTGAAGGTTGTTCCGCCTACGTCCACCGACTGGCCGTTGGAACGCTCTGCAAGGGCGGTATAGTCGCCTATGCTGCTGAGGAGGTGCTCGATATGAGCGTAGTCGGGAAGCGCGCTCCGAAGTGTTTTCAGTAGGGCCATGTGGTCCGAGTCGGCGAGCAGCTCCATCACACGCTCTGTGAGCGGGTACATGAGCGGGATGCTCGCGTCGACGCTGATCCCAGCTCCCAACAGCCAGGCTAGGTTCGGCGACGCGAGGTGCCGGTCGAGTTGTTCCAGAAGGTCATTACTTGGAGTCATTCCCGCTCCTTGCTGTCATTTTTCCACAAATCGCTCATCTCCCGGCCTCAGAATCGAGAGAGCACGTCCGGATCGACGACGAGCACCTGGACGAGCTCGGCGATGATCTCCAACTCGTCCTCCTCCAAGTCCTTCAGCACGATGGGCTGGAAGCTGGGGTCCGAGGACGACGGTTTCAGAATGATCTGCTTGTGCCGCCACGTCTCGTCGTCGAAGTGCTCCTTCTCGGATTCGTAGAGCTTCACGGTGTAGTGCCCACCCAGCTCGCTGTCGTGTATGTCCCGGTGCTGGGCAAGTACGACCCGGCCACCTCGTGATCCAGCCGGGTGGAGCCGCCATACGCAGTAGGCCCCGTTGGGGATGCGCTTGTTCATGGATTCGCCGACAACCTGTGCGACGAACAACCCTTGGGTTGGCCGTGGTTGGCCGTCGTAGCTGACCCACTCGTAGTCAGCGGGGTTCTCCACCTCCTCCTGCTGCGGCACCTCATCGACGACTTGCTCACCACTGAAGCGACCGGCAGCCACCTTCAGGTCGTAGAGGGGCACGGCGTTGACGAACGGCTCCACCTCCGCGGCTGCGACCCGTCGGAACGGCAGAACGATGCCGGCTGACGACGGGGGCTCACCGGACTCGGAGTCCGTTTTGGGTTCAGCGGCTTCGAACGTTCCCTCGAAGCTGTCGTAGGAGTTCGCCACAGTGAAGTGCACGTCCGTGCCAAGGGCCTTGAAGTGCGCCTTCCCGCAGTCGATCTTGCCCTGTTCCGTTTGTCGGAGCGCGTCGGTGAGCAGGCTGCCTTTTGTCTCCACCACGAAAAACAGTCGCAGGGCGCCATCGCGTTCGACCAGCACGGCCCAGTCGGGATTGTAGGTCCCCAACGGGGTCTCGATCTTGAACCAGTCCGGGAGCTTGGCGTAGACCTTCACGTCAACGCTCTGGTCGAGCCTCTCGGCGAACTCACGCTCGACATCCGAGTCGTAGACAACATGGTCGTAGACCGCTTTCGTGGCCTTCACCATGTTCTTGCTGAGGTAGCCGTAGAGCTCCTGGTCCTGGAATAGCTCCTGGCCGTAAAACTCGTCGTCGCCGATGCGGTGGTACTTGATTCCATCCACGATGAAGAGGCGCATCTGGGTCTTGATGATCTCAGAGACCTGCTCGATGAACTTGTTGGGGTTGCGCTTGAAGTCCCCCAGTCGACCGCTTCGACGGAGGATCTCCACGATGGAGCGCCGGGTCAGATTCGTCTCGTTCTGCAGGAAGGAGACAATGTCGGGTGGCCTCATGTGATCGGCGTCGTAGTTGTAGGTCTGCTGGGACGCATCGCCCATGTCGACGCCGCCACGACCGATTTCCGCCTTGCTCTTGCGGTAGACGAATCGCGCCTTGGTGACCACCGGGCTCTTCTTAATCTCGTCGGCGCAGGTCTGGACGAGCGCCGTGGTGTCGAATCTCACCCGGAAAGTGGTCTTGTACTTGATGCGGTCCCAGAGCTCCTTGAATTCCTCGCCGAGGAAGCGCTCCTTGTTCAGGCGCACCTTCGTTCTCTCGTCGGCGTTCTTCACGTTGAGGCTGCCGGCGACCTTCTTGAGCAAGGTGGCGATCTGCCCGGCTTGATCGGCCACTGCGTCGGGAAGCTGTAATGAGTCGTCCTTGAGAGCACCTCGGAGCTTGTCGGTCACCTTTCCCCGGCCATCGACGTAACCCTCGGCCTTCAGGTGCTCCCAGACGTCCTTGGATGTGTCGACGCCGAGCGGCCGCTGCTCCCCGTCTTCACCCAGGACGGAGATGTTGGCGAAGAGGTGCTTTTCGACCAAGCCGAAGCGGATGCCGGTATCCTCTTCGATCTCCCTTTGCAGCTTGCGTGCGAAGTCCTCGTAGGATTCGTTCGCCATGACTGTGAGCGTGTTGACCTCGAAGCCGTAGACCCGCTCGCCGTCCTGGTTGACACAGATTCGCAGGCCACGCCCGATCTCCTGGCGCTTCTTCATCACCGACGAGGTTTCGTTGAGTGTGCAGATCTGAAACACGTTGGGGTTGTCCCAGCCTTCCCGGAGCGCCGAGTGCGAGAAGATGAACTTGAGCTTCGAGTCGAAGCTGAGCAGTTTCTCCTTGTCTCGCATGATGAGCTGGTAGGCGCCCTCGTCAGCGGCGGCGGTGCCGTCGCCTCTGGACTCCTTGAAGCGAGCCTTGCCGCCGGAATCCTTCTTCTTGTCCTGAGCGAAGTAGCCGTTGTGCACGCCCTCCGCGGCGGTCGCCACATCCACTTCCTCGAACAGCGTGTTGTACTTGGGCTTCTTGATAGCTCGGGCGTACTCCTCCTCGAACATGGCGGCGTACTTGCCCTTCGCAGGATTGCCGTCCTCATCGTAGGCGCGGTAGTTGGCCACCCTGTCGATGAAGAAGAGGCTCAGGACCTTGATTCCTTTCGGACGCAGCCGCAGCTCCTTGTCAAGATGTTCCTCGATGGTCTTGCGGATCTGCAGGCGCTTGTACTGGTCCTGGTTGACTTCTCCGATGGCGTGGCCGAGCCGGACACATTCCTCTGCGCCGGTGAAGCTGATGTATTCTTCACCCTCGGCGCAGTGAATGTCCTCGATGATGTAGCCGTCGTAGACATCCCTGCCGCCGGATAGCTCCACCAGATCGACACCGGTCTTGACCTTTTTCTGCTCTCGCTTGATCTGGCCCTTGCGGATGGCGTCATACTCGATGCGCGCCGAAATGCCCTTCTTGTTGTCGACGCTGATCAGTCGCACGTAGGCGTTGTTGTGGCTGTCGGCGACGGTGATGCCTGCCACCTCGATCTGCTTGACGAGCTTCCGCTCGTAGGCGTCCACCGAGTCCAGGCGGAAGATCTGATGGTGCTTGTCTCGATGCGTCGCGGAGTAGCGGAAGGTGCACAGCGGTTTCAAAGACGCGAGCGCGTCGGCGCTCTTCTTGGTCGTGTCGACGCTCTGAGGCTCGTCGATGATGACGATGGGGTTGGTCGACTGGATGAACTCGATGGGCTTTGACCCGGTCATGCGATCATGGGGCCGGTGAATGATGTTTGCCTTGGATTCCTTACTCTGGTCGGTGAAGCTCCGTCTGAATGCATCGATGTTGATCACCATGATCTGGATGCAATCGCTGGTGGCGAAGTTGCGCACCTGGCCGAGCTTCTGAGAATCGTAGATGAAGTAATCAAATCGAACGTTGTCGTAGAGACCCTTGAAGTGATCCTCGGTCATCTGAAGGGATTTATAGGTGCCCTCCTTGATGGCAATGGATGGCACGACGATGATGAACTTGGTGAAGCCGTATCGGCGGTTCATCTCGAAGACGCTGCGGAGGTACACGTAGGTCTTGCCCGTCCCGGTTTCCATTTCGACGGTGAAGTTAAGATCGCCGAGCTCGGTCGATGGTTTGAGACCGCCGCGCAACTGGACCTTGCCGACATTCGACAGAATGTCCTCTTCGAGGAGCCGAAGGCGGTTGCCGATGCCGAGGTCGCTTTGGCCAGTATGCTTCTCCATACCTGGCAGCGCAGGCTCAAGCGAAAGGTCGGCGCCCCCGACAGTGAAGTTCGTCTGGCAGGTCTCCTGGCCCCCGAACAGGTCGACGATGGACGAGACTGCATCCGCCTGAAAGTCGAGGTCGGGATTGAACTTAATCTTCATCATTCAACTCCCTTGAACGCAATTCCGCTTCGAACTCCTCGATGCTGGGCAAGCTTGACTTGAGGTTGTCCGGCAGAGCTTGGGTGAGCTGGTATTCCGAGACGCCTATCGGTTTGTGGACGTCGCTCAGCGCATATTCCACGACTGTCTTGTCCCGGTTTTTGCAAAGCAAGATGCCGATGCTGGCTCGATCTCCCTCTCGTCGCAACTGCTCATCCACTGCTTTTAGATAGAAGTTCAGTTTGCCGGCGTGTTCCGGCTCGAAGTCCACCGCCTTGAGCTCCACAATCACATAGCAATGAAGGCGGGTGTGGTAGAAGAGCAGGTCGAGAAAGAAGTCTCGCTCTCCCACCTGTAGAGGCACCTGCCTGCCGATGTACGCAAACCCGGCTCCCAGTTCCAACAAGAAATTGGTTATATGCTCGACAAGGCCAGCTTCCAGCTCTCGTTCGTTGTGGTCCTTGGTCAGGGTCAGAAAATCGAAGACATACGGGTCTTTTAGGGTTTGGGTTGCCAGGTCTGATTGAGGGGAGGAAAGGGCCTTGGGGAAGTTGGTTAGCGCTTTGCCTTCACGCTGCCAGATACCGCTTTCGATTTGATGGGTCAAGACACTGCGGCTCCAGCCATGCTCAATGGTGTTTCGCACGTAGTAGAGAGCCTCGTCAGTGCTTTTACATTTCGAGATGATCGCCAGATTGTGTCCCCAGGGGATCTGGGTGAGCTGCGAAGCAGGCTGTTTCCCAATTTGGCCAACAAGCTGTTGGCCTTTTGGCGCTGCGACAGAATAGAACAAAAACCACTGGCGCATGTATTTGATATTGCTAAGGGAAAACCCTTTCATATCAGGGAACTCGGCCATTAGGTCCTTGCTCAACTGCTTGAGAAAACCGCTACCCCATGTCGCGTTTTTTTGCCTCTCGACAATATCGGCGCCCAGCTCCCAGTAGAAACTCAGAAGCTCCTGATTGACCGCGACAGCCGCCTTGAGCTGAACCCGGCGCACTCTTGTTTTGAGCGCCTTCAGCCAGTCTTTGTAATCCGCGGCATGCGGACCGAGTTTGTTTTGCTCACTCATTTTCTCTGCTCCGACCATTTTGCTGACGGCAACAAATTGGTCCAACCATTCAACATCACAGCGACTTCACGTCGTCGATGCCGGCCTGCTTCAGGATCTGAGCGGCGTTGGTCTTGGCCACGTCGTCTTTGAAGCCGGAGTCCTTGAAGACCACGCGCATGACCTCGGGCTGCAGCTCGTCCTTGAGGGCCGCGATGCCGGACACGACCTCCAGCGTGATGTCTTTGGCCAAGCAGACGATCAACGCGCCCGCGCCGATCACCGTGACCGTGCGCCCCTCGATGGTCCGGGCCTCGGTGGGGATGGCCAGATCGAGCCCGTACTTGAGCAGCAGCTCGTAGAGCACATCGTCCTCAGAGCGGTCAGACTTGATGTTGTCGATAGAAGCGAGGAGGTCCTGCTCCATCGTGTCGAACTCGGCATCCCAGGGCTTGATGTTGCTGCTTGCAAGCCTGAACACTTTGAACCCAAGGTCTTCGTTTTTTTCTACTCTCCCCCCATTAGTCAGTATCGGATACATCTCTCCTTGGCCTTCTTCGTTTTGACTATGAAGTGTTTCGATTGCCCTTCTTATTCGTTCCTTACCGATTTCTGCGATATTCGGCGGCAAGTTATTGTCAATACAAAACTGATACCCGTCACGTTGTTGCAGGTTATCCTGTGCCAAAACCTCGGGGAGTTGAACCGCGATGAACCGAATAGACAAAGGGATCATCAGAATTGCCTGTGGTGTAACACAAGACCCGGCAAAGAAATCCAACACGATATCATCGTTTCTCAGACCGGCGTTATTCAACAAATGCAAGATGAGTTCCACCGGTTTTGGGTAGTCGAAAACCTTCTTGCCAAATAATTCCTTCAGGTCTTCGGTCGCATTTTCGTAATTGAACTTCTTGCTATCCAATATCGACCGAATTTTTCTTTTTTTGTCTGGGGATAAGTAGTTCTTCTCAAAAACATCCCAACGGGTTTCTCCATTTCGTCCTTTGACAGGCCTGGAAATCAGGCTTCCTTTGTCCCTAGAAACAGTTGCCTTTGCCCAACGCCACCTTCCTTCACTACCATCAGAGAGCATTGGCAGTATTTCGACAACCTTTCCCTTGGCAGGCTTTTCAACAGAAATCTCGCATGTCTGTGGATTTACGTAGATGGGATAATATTGATTTGGAGCATCAATCCGTCTCGACCCAGCTCCACGTTTTCGGAGGCCCAGCTCTCGGTACTTCCCAGTTTCATCGTCCTTCGAATACTCCTTCATCTGTTCAGCCGACAACCCGGATCCGAGAGGAGCCAACTCCGTCTTGTTTTTTGCGTAACAGACAACATATTCGTGTTCAGAAGCCGTATGCTTTTTCGCCTGATTGCCTCTTGGATTCGATCTCACGGTGAAGGATTCGACGAAATTCTCCTCGCCAAATATCTCGTCACACATTTTTCTAAGATTGCAAATTTCATTATCATCGATAGAAATAAATATCAGGCCATCATCCTTCAATAGATTCCATGCGAGTTTGATTCTTGGGAACAACATATTCAACCAGTTTGTATGGTATCTTCCAGAAGTCTCAGTATTGGAAGAAAGGCGTAGCCCCTTGCTGTCCTTCTGGCCAGTAAATAGGAGGTAATTTTCGATATTGTCCTTGAAGTCGTCTCTGTAAACAAAATCATTGCCTGTGTTATATGGAGGGTCGATGTAGATCACTTTGATCTTTCGAAAATATGCCTTTTGCAGGAGTTTCAGAACCTCTAGGTTGTCGCCCTCAACAAAAATATTTTTTGTCGTGTCCCAATTGATGGACTCTTCTGGGCAAGGTCGCAGTGTGCCGCTTGATGGACTCTGGGCGATTTGGCGAGCCTGTTTCTTGCCGTGCCATGTGAGACTGTAGCGTTCAGGGCTATCGGAAATCTCGCAAACAAAAATTTCACGAAAAACATCAATATCAACCTTACCTTCAGTTACGCTCTCGGGGAAAAGCCGCTTGAACTCACTTATTCTCTTCATCTGAAGATCTTCACTTCTGCCATCTACTAATGGGTCCAGTCGTTTCATTATTTTTCCTAGAGGCTCTTCACGTCGTCGATGCCAGCCTGCTTCAAGATCTGAGCGGCGTTGGTCTTGGCCACGTCATCTTTGAAGCCGGAATCCTTGAAGACCACGCGCATGACCTCGGGCTTCAGCTCGTCCTTGAGGGCGGCGATGCCGGACACGACCTCCAGCGTGATGTCATTGGCCAAGCAGACGATCAACGCGCCCGCGCCGATCACCGTGACCATGCGATCCTCGATGGTCCGGGTCTCGGTGGGGATGGCCAGATCGAGGCCGTACTTGAGCAGCAGCTCGTAGAGCACGTCGTCCTCGGAACGGTCGGACTTGATGTTGTCGACAAAAGCTAGGAGGTCCTGCTCCATCGTGTCGAAGTCAGCGTCCCAGGGTTTGATGTTGCTACTGGAGAGCTTGAACACTTTGAACCCGCTCCCGTCATCCACTCTTCGCAAACGTTCCTCACAGATCTGTGAGATCGTTGCCAGGCCAATGGAGCGTGCGCTCTCACCCGTCTTCATCTTGTCGTCGATTGGCTCGGGCAGTTGTACGCAGACATAGCGCCTGCCGGATCCGTGCGCACGATTTGCATGCAGCACTGCATGCCCAATCGTTCCTGAACCAGCAAAAAAATCCATGACAATCGAGTCATCATGCGTGAGATAGGCGACCAGTGCGGATAGATCCTCAAAGTGCTTCGGGTTGTCGAACACCCGTAGACCATCGAAGATGGCATCGAATTGGTCACTGATGGTTTGCGAGTAACGATAGTGCACCGTAGTCATAACCTGGGTAGCGTTTTCGAAGAGGTTGCTTCGGACACTCGGAATCGTGGAGTGATCGGTCCCGAAGGAAATTCGCCCTTTTGCAACCTCTTCCCAGAATCTCTCCTCTGTCGGATATCTCCATCCGCCTCGGGGCTTCTTGCAGGGGTGCTTGGTTTCCGGATGTAGGACATCGTAGGTTGGTCCTCCCCCTCCGGGCCAGTTGATGTCCTTGTCATCTCTGTACGGCCCCTGCTCGTCAACCTTGGTGTACCGTGCGAGGGGGCGTCGGGGATCAGCGTCGGGCATGGCATTGAAGAAGTCCCTCAGCGCTGCCTTGATATTGACCCAGTCGTCCGAGTGTAACTTCCGGAGCCGGTCGAACTCGGCCCGGAGTTCGTCCACTCCGGCCTTGGGCGTGCGGAGAATCACGCCTTGCTCCCGCAGGTGCTCCCGGTTTCGAGCGTAGACAACCATGTAGTCGTGTCCGACCGAGAACAACTTGGCGTCGTTCTTTCGGGCCTTGTCCCACACTAAGCTGGCGACTCGGTTCTCCTCGCCCAGAATTTCGTCCAACAACGATGAGAGGTTGCCGAATTCGTGATCATCAATGCTCACAACGATAAAGCCGTCTTCGGTAAGTAGGTTCCGAGCCAGCTTTAGTCGCGGATACATCATGTTCAGCCAGTTTGTATGGTACCGCCCGCCCGTCTCCGCATTCGCCGACAACTTGAACCCCTCGGCGTCCACCTGCCCGGTGTAGCGCAGGTAGGTGTCGAGATTGTCCTGCCACTTGTCGGGGTAGATGAACTCGTTGCCCGTGTTGTAGGGCGGGTCGATGTAGATCATCTTCACCTTGCGGTGGTAGCTCTTCTGCAGGAGCTTGAGCACCTCCAGGTTGTCGCCCTCGATGAAGATGTTCTTGGTGGTGTCCCAGTTGACCGACTCCTCGGGGCAGGGGCGCAGGGTGCCGGTCGATGGCATCTGGGCTATTTGCCGGGCGCGGGCTTTGCCGTGCCAGGTGAAAGAGTAGCGCTCTTCGCGGTCGTCCACGTACTCGCCCAGGGTCTGCTTGAGCGCGTCGAAGTCGACAGCGCCGTCCGCGAACACCTCGGGGAAGATCTCCCGCAGCCTCTCGATGTTGTCCGCCACCACGTCCGGCGACGCTCCGTCTTCTCGGGTCAGCTTCTTCATTTTATCGTCCCCTCGCTCATAGCTCGGCCTTGGTTCGAGCCAGTCGGGTCTCGAGATCTTTGATTTGTGTGTTCAATTCGACCTGCTCGGCGAAGCGGTCTTGCTGGCCGATGGCGGCCCTGAGGGTGCCGATCTCCCGTTTCATCTCGTGGCATTGTTCGAGCCGGCGCCTGCGGTCCGTATGCGAACCACCGGTGTCGAGCACGAAGCGACCGGTCAGCTCCGCGCAGGCTTGTGCCAGTACCGCTTGCACCATGCTCCGGTAGAGCGCGTAGAAATCGACCTGGGAGAGATTCCGTAAAGAGAGCGCATTGTAGAACGCCTCATCGATCTCCGTCGGCGGCCCCCCGCACCATGGTGAGGACAAGAAGTCCTCCGCGACGATGCTTCCCTTCTCAGCGAGGCTGAAGCGCTTGAGGGCGACGCTCACGCAGACCCCGCTTCCCTCGACCATGACTAGCAAGACGGGGTACGGGATCGCCCGCTGGATCATCTCGGCGATCCGCGGGGCTCGTTTGCGGCTGCTCAACATCGCCTCGACGATGGCGACCTCCAGGTACTCTCTCTCGGCGTGTTCGTAGGGCAACACCTGCACCGTGCCAGCCTTCAGCGCGTACTTCCAGGTTAGCTTTGTGACGTCCTCTGACAGTGTCTTCTTGTCGGTGGCAGTCAGCTGCCCGTGCTCGAGCACCATTCGCTTGTAGATACGCTTGTCGAGTAGACTTGCCTCCGGGAACCCGAGCCAATCGTAGAATGCGTTGATGTCGAAGGCGCTGATGCTCATGCCGCCTCCGCTTCCAGCACAGCCAGCCAGGCAACGACCTCGAAGTCGTCGCGCCCACGATGGCCGTCCCGGATCATGGCGGTCCCGCCTCGGTGGAACAGACTCTCCACGCCCTTCTCCTCTGCCTTGCCCGAGACGGCCGCGACCGCACGATCGAGTAGCATTTGATAGTGCTCCATGTTGGCTCCATCCCGAGTCCGATTGGCGAGGCGCCGATGCGCTTGGGCGTCGGGCTGAGAGCGGCCGAGGGCGAGCTTCTTGACGAGATCCAGGAACCGCCGGGTCTGCGTGAAGTCGAGAATCACTTCGCCGTCGTCACTCACGAAGACGAGGAAGTGGGGTCCGAGCGCGTAGGTCGTGTCCACGGTGACCTTGGCGTTCTCGCTGCGAAGGCAGAAGAAGGCGCCAGGCCCAAGGATTCCAGCGTCGCCGGAGTCTTCGAACAATTCGTCACAGGTGGCGACGGAGAAAGCCCCGGGCGGCAAAGTGGCCAGCTCCTTCTGGTGCTGTTTCATGTAGTTGCTGAGGTCCATTTTGAAGTCGTTGAGGGTCAAGTCGGTGATCGAGATCCCGCCACCCAGGTCCTCGATGTCGATCACCTGCTCCTGAAGAGTCTCGAACTGACGCTTGCGATAGGCCAGGTCGTTCATCTGGTCCCGCTGGCTCTCCTCGATGATGTTTTCTTCGCCGGTCGCCGAGATGTCGAGCAGCACCATCCGGCCGGACACCCGGGCTTCGAGATTGATGTACTCGTCGAGTTCCATGTTGGGCCAGAAGTTCACCAGCTGAATGGCGTCGTTGCGTGATCCGAGCCGGTCAATCCGCCCAAAGCGCTGGATGATGCGGACCGGGTTCCAGTGGATGTCGTAGTTGACCACGTAGTCGCAGTCCTGAAGGTTCTGACCTTCGGAGATGCAGTCCGTTCCGATGAGGATGTCGATCTCGGTGACGAGGTCCTCTTCAATCTTGACTCGCTCCTTGGAGATGGGAGAAAAAGAGGTCAGCACCGAGCCGATGTCTGTTCGTATGCCCTTCAGATTTGTTCTGTTGCGGCCCGAGCGGCCGGTCACGATGGCGCTATGAAGGCCGTGCTCCTGCTTCGCCCAGGCGGCGATGTTCTCGTAGAGGTAGTCGGCCGTATCGGCGAAGGCCGTGAAGATGAGCACCTTGCGGTTGCCCGCATTGATGGGTTCTCGGACCTTCCTACTGACGAGCTCTTTGAGGCTGCGGAGCTTCTCGTCACGCTCGACGTCGACTTGTCTCGCTTCACGGAGTAGCCCGGTGAGGATCTGCTGATCCTCCTTCAGATCCTGCTTCCAGCGGATGAGGTCCACGTCCTGCAAGAGCACCTTGACCTTGGTCCCGACGAGATAGGGCTCAAAGTCGTCGTTGTCGAGGTCGATGTCCTCAATGCTCAACTCCTCGATTTCGGAGACGTCGTGCCTGTCGATTCGCTCGATAAGATCGTCCACCTTGCCGAGCAGCTTCTCCACGGTCTGGGCAAAAGAGTGGATGGAGCTCTCCATTCGCTTGAGAAGATTCACCCGCATCAGGTGGATGAGGCTCTCCTCTCGGTCGAGTTGCTTGAACGACCGTCCGCCCGCGACCTCCATGTCATATCGACGGCCGTACTCTTCGACCTTCCCGGCCAGTACATAGCGCATGGGTGCATAGGCGCTGAGAGTTAGCCGCCGGATGTCCCGATTGACCTCTCGAAGCGGCGGGAACAGATCCGCCGTGTCAATGTCCGCCCGGACGTTGATCGGCTTCTCCCGGTGTGGGAACTCTCCGATCTCGGACAGGTCGTAGTACTTCTCGATGTGCTTGCGGGATCGGGCAATGGTCAGCAGATCGAGCAGCTTGAAGTAGTCGAAGTTAAGCGAGTCCAAGAGCGAGGCCGTGGTCCGACCATCGGCATCCAGCTTGAGCCACTGGTTGAAGTGGGCCTGCGCCTTCCGCAACGTCTGCTCAATGCTGACGAGGCCAGTCTCCTCCAGCGCGTGATCGACCCCCTCGGTGATGAAGGCTACCTGGTT
>SDBT01008185.1_pt1 | contig 17106 bp, 15 predicted proteins | sample 2277101 | NCBI WGS metagenome assembly SDBT01 (sample SAMN10404973, study PRJNA504765) | marine sediment metagenome | isolation source: marine sediment core GS10_PC15, 103 cmbsf | place: Arctic Ocean: Southern Knipovich Ridge | collected 2010
GCCCCTCTCAAGAATATTTCCCCTTCCCCTTAATAAGGGGAAGGGGATAAAGGGGATAGGGTTGTGAGAATTAAGGGGAATACAGAAAATGGGGTGTGGTATAATTAAAAAGAGATAACAGAAACGGAGCACTCAGAGGAGATTTTAGAGTACCTAATTTCAAGGCTGATTCGGTAGGCACATTACAAAGATGAACTTCATCGAAAAGCTAAAAAACGCTGTCCAGAAAAATAGTAGTTTACTCTGTGTTGGGCTTGACCCTGACCCGGCGCTCATGCCTGATGGAATGAACGTCTTTGAATTCAATAAGGCGATTATTGAGGCTACCTCCGATTTGGTGTGTGCCTACAAGCTCAACTTTGCTTTCTACGAAGTTATGGGCGTCGAGGGAATGGAAACCCTGAAGCGAACTATTAAATGTGTGCCCGAGGATATCCCGGTTATTGGGGATGCCAAGTTAGGCGATATTGGTAATACCGCTAAAGCCTATGCCAGGACTGTTTTCTCCACCTTTAACTTTGATGCGACTACCGTAAGTCCATATCTGGGTTTCGACTCAATAGAACCCTTTATTCAATACCGTGATAAAGGAGTATTCATCTTGTGCCGAACGTCAAACCGTGGCGCGGCTGATTTCCAGGACTTGCGCTGCCAGATAGAGGGCGGCAATCGCCCCCTATTTGAGATAGTAGCCGCCAAGGCTAATCAATGGAATTCCAACGGTAACATCGGGCTGGTTATTGGCGCCACCTACCCTGAGGAACTAAGGCTGATACGGCAGAGCTACCCCGATATCCCGCTGCTAATACCCGGTGTTGGTGCCCAGGGTGGAGACCTAGCTTTAGTAGTCCGTTATGGGGTCGATAGTAAAGGAGAGAAGACAATTATTAACTCCTCACGGCAAATTCTATACGCCTCACGGGAAAAGGATTTTGCCGAGGCAGCACGGCGTGCTGCCTCATCAATGCGGGAGCAGATCAACTCCCATCTATCCACCCTGCCAACATAATAACTCCTCGGAGCTTTATAGATGGAAATAAAGCTGGGTGATGTGGTGCGCCTCAAAAAGGAACATCCCTGCGGTAGCTATGAGTGGCAGGTAGTCAGGCTTGGCGCTGATATCGGGATTAAATGCCTCAAATGCCAACACCGTGTTCTCCTTGAGCGCAGCGTCTTCGAGCGCAGGGTTAAAGCCTTTATTTCCAGGGGACAGTAATGGCACGCACTATTATGCACATTGACCTTGATGCCTTCTTTGTCGCGGTAGAGCAGGCAGAAAAACCCAAGCTTAAAGGTAAGCCGGTGGTAGTTGGCGGCAGACCTGACCGACGGGGCGTGGTTGCCTCGGCATCATACGAAGCCCGTAGTTTTGGCATACACGCTGGTATGCCCCTTGCCACGGCTTACCGTCTTTGCCCCCAGGCTATCTTCATAGAAGGCGGTTTTCCCAAGTATCGTGATGCCTCACAGAAGTTCATGGCTATCCTGGCTGATTTTACCCCCTTCCTTGAGCCAATAGGCATTGATGAAGCCTATCTGGATGTAACCGGCTTTGAATCCATCTATGGCTCCATCCATCAGATGGCTCTAGCTATAAAACAACGAATTAAAGAGGAGCTGGGGATTTGTGCCTCAGCAGGTGCCGCTAGCTGTAAGGTTGTCGCCAAGATTGCCTCTGATTTATCCAAGCCAGATGGACTGCTGGAGATAGCCAATAGGGATGAACGCTCTTTTCTGGCACCTTTACCTATAGCCAAACTGCCCGGAATAGGCAAAAAGGCTGAGCGAATTTTAAGAAGCCTGGGCATCAATACTATAGGCAAACTATCAGCTACACCGCTAAGCACCCTTAAAAGCCATTTTGGTACGTCTGGTGAGCTTCTGCGTAGCTATGCCAGTGGTATTGACGATAGAAAAGTAGAACTTCCCGGCGCGGCCAAGTCCATCAGTCGAGAGACTACCTTTGGCAAAGATACTAGAGACCGCTCGTTGGTCAAGGCAACGCTGTGTTATCTTGGCGAACGGGTCGGCAGTAACCTGCGCCAGCAAGGTAAGCAAGCCAGATGTGTAACCCTGAAGCTCAGATACGCTGATTTCACCACCATCACCCGCAGTCAAACCTTAACGCAAGCCAGCGATACTGACCGGACTATCTCCGACATCGGACTAAAGCTGCTAAGCAAAGCTTTAGCTCAGGAAAAGCAACCGATTCGCCTCATTGGTATCGGGGTATCAAACCTGACTGAGCCGGCAAGGCAGCTAGATATGCTGGATTCCTCAGCCCAGAGGCTGGAGAAGCTAAATAAAACTATTGACCGCATCCGCAAAAAGTATGGATTCACCGCCATCCAAACCGGCCGAACCCTGCTGCTGAAAGACATCTTCCCTGAAACCGAGAGGGGTTACACCCTGCATACGCCGAGTTTGTCGAGGTAGGGTCAATTAACCTCACCCCCTTTATCCCCCTCTCCTTCAAAGGAGAGGGGGATTTCTTATTAAAGAGGGGGCGGAGCCCCCTCTTAGACACCCTGTGTATCAGGTTACTTTATTAAGGAGAGGGGGAGGTATTAGTTTTGAAAGGGTGAAACCCCTTCAATCTACCCCTTAACTAAGGAGAGAAGGAACGATTATCTTATAAAGGGGGCTAGCGCCCCTTCAAACCACCCCAAATAAAAGAGGCAAGTCCCTGCCCTAGAGCAGTATTCAGGGGAGTTAGAGAGGCTTCGCCTCTCTTTGACTCTCCATGATATAGATATATATTCCTATCATGAGGGGAAAAGAGATTTTTTATGAAGAGGCTAGCGCTCCTTCAAACCACCCTAAATAAGAGAGGCGAGTCCCTGCCTTAGAGAAGTATTCAGGGGAGTTAGAGGGGCAAAGCCCCTCTTTTTAAAATCTTCCCCTTCCCCTTAATAAGGGGAAGGGGATACAGGGGATAGGGTTACCAGGGTAGCAGAGGAGCACCGCATCCAGGCAAAGCTGTATGTAATATAATATGCTTAGCTGTTTTAAAGGGGTAACTACCATGTGGGAGTGGTTCATTAATAGCGGGGCCGCAGCGTCAACGCTTCTCCTCGGAACCACCAGCGCTGTGCCCACCCAAAGGGCGCGGAGGGGGTGTACCGTTAGAATCACCATAAATGAGTTGTCGGACAGGATAGTTGATGATAATCCCCTCTTGGTCAAAGCGTGCGTGGAGACGCTTAATGAGCTCACTTTTTACGCGGAACGAAGCAATTCGGTCCTTGGCGTACAGCCATATCCAGAGGTTAATATTCGACTCTCCGAATTCTTCAAACCCAAACCAGGGCTCACGCGTCTTTACCACCTCGTCAAGCTCCTCAATTACCTCCCGCGCCACTGCCAGAGCTACACTTTCCACATGGGCTAGGTTACTGCTGTAGCTGACACCCACCTCCACAATGACCGCCAGTTCCATGCTTGGACCGTAATAGTTGGTGATTACGCTCTCAGCTAGCCGGGAGTTAGGAATGATTACCATATTGTTGTGAGGGGTGCGAATCCGTGTGCTACGCCAGCCTATTTCAGTAACATACCCCCTTACGCCATTGTCCAGCTCAATATAGTCTCCAACACGCACCACACGGTCAAAAACAATCTGGGTGCCGGCGAAAAAGTTAGCCAATGTAGGTTGAAGCGCTAAAGCTACTGCCAGACCGCCAAGCCCCAATCCAGCTACCATCGGGGTGATAGAAATTCCCAGATAGTCCAGCAGCACGAGTAAGCCACCTACATAGATAAGTAGTATCGCAATCCTTCGTACGAGACGGATGAGGCTTTGGCGTACTTTTGCCCTGCGCAGAGACCAGCCCAGCAGCAGTCGTCCACTTCGTGCCAATCCATAGGTAACGATAATAATCACAAAGGCGGTAGCGGCTTTTCCCAAGTAGGAGTGCCACGGCACTAAATAGGACACAGAGCTTAGCGACAGGAGAAGCCCCTGGGATACTAGCAGAAGGAAAACGGGCCTGCCGAGACTCTGTAAGAGTTGTGGGGGGAGGGTGGGTTTAGCCCCCTTCTCCATTTTTCGCTGTGCGCGCCGCATGACTAGAAGAATGAGCCAGGCAGCCAAAATAAAGACAAGCAATATTCCTACAGCCCAGGCAGCTTCTAAAAGCGGAGAACCAGATACGAATTGTGGCGACATTGTGCGCCTCCCTAAAGCTGAAATAATCGCTCAAGCCGTATGCTAAACCAGCTGTGTATTTCAGACAACATTGGTAAAACTCCGTAATGGACACTTTAAATAGCTGAGCTGTCTTTGTCAAGCTACCTAGCGTGTATTGTAATACTTTCTAGCCTGCAATGTTTTCCGCTTGCGTTCTAGTCGAGTAATCGCTATAATAAACCCCGTCTAAGAAAGGAGATTTGACATAATGCCGTCATATGCCTTTTTCCACAATGAGTTTGTCCCCTTATCTGAAGCCAAGATAGGAGTTATGACCCATGCCCTTCACTATGGTTGCGCCATTTTCGAGGGCATCAGGGGCAACTGGAATGAGGAACAAAAACAGATTTACCTCTTCCGCCTAAGGGAGCACTACGAACGACTGCATAACGGCTGCCGGGTGTTGAAGATTGACCTGCCCTACTCCGTAGATAAGCTGTGCCAGATAACAGTGGAACTGGTGGAAAAGTGCGGTTTTCAGGAAGATATATATATCCGTCCTTTAGCTTATAAGAGCTCCGAGGCTCTAGGCGTCCGCCTCCATGACCTGGATAGCGATTTCCTGGCCTTTGCTATGCCATGGGGACCATATTTGCCAGAGAAAACCAGAGGGGCTGTTTCCTCGTGGCGACGTCCTGATGATAATGTGATTCCACCGCAGGCTAAGATTACCGGCCTCTATGTAAATAACGCCCTTGCCAAAACAGAAGCTGTGGAGAATGGCTTTGATGAAGCAATTATGCTTTCCTCGGATGGTCACGTCTCCGAAGGAAGTGGCGAGAATATCTTTCTGGTTATAGATGGCAAGCTGGTTACTCCAGCCACTTACAGTAGTATTCTTAGAGGTATTACCCGCGATACCGTAATAGAACTGGCACGGAAAGAACTGGGTATAGAAACAGTAGAGAGACAGATTGACCGTAGTGAACTCTACATCGCTGAAGAGGGCTTCTTTACCGGCACCGCCGCCAATATAACCCCGCTAACCGAAGTAGACCGCCGCCAAATTGGCGACGGTGAAATTGGTAAGATAACCAAGAAGCTACAAAAACTCTACTCCGATGTAATACGCGGCCGGAACCCGAAGTACCTTGAGTGGTGCACGCCGGTCTATAAAAAATAAGCCAGGTGAGTGGTTTAAGTGATAGTCAATGAGGTTATTACCGGGGTTATAGTTGTACTCATGGGCTACCTGCTTGGCTCTACCCCGTCAGCCTATATTGCTACCCGTCTGGCTACCGGCAAAGATATTCGCCAGCTGGGGGGAGGGAATGTTGGCGGCTTAAATACCCTCCGAGAGGTCGGGGTTTGGCCGGCCGCCGCCGCAAGTATCGTCGACGTTGGCAAAGGAACCGCCGCCGTAGCTATAGCTTACTGGTTATTAGATTTATCTCTGGTCTTTGTGTTGCTGGCCGGGCTGGGAGCAGTGATAGGTCATAATTGGATGCTCTGGCTGAAATTCAGCGGGGGGAAGGGGATGGGGCCGGCTATGGGTGCCATATTCGTGCTGATGCCCCTCTACGGGTATTGGCAGGGATTACTAATCCTCCTCGGCATAATTCTTGCCATCTTCATATTTACCCGTAATGTCGCCCTGGGTATGGGTATTGGTCTTCTTTTCCTGCCCCTTATTATCTGGCTGGGCACGAAATCGGGAACGGCTACTATCATTGCAATTATTCTGTGGCTGGTGATAGCCATGAAGTTCCTGCCCACCGCCAGGGCAGCTTGGGCTAAAGTGGAGAATAAAAAGGACTTCGTCTTTGACCGGGAGCAAAGAAGTAAAAGATAAGCCTATTTTCCAGGCGAGGCTACCGGCAACGACCTTAATAAGCAAATGACCCGGCAGCTCTGCTCCAGTGTTGTGGTGCAGTTATTGGGTTGGCTCTTTTATAAGTGGGCAACAAACCATAAACTCGGGAAGGAGGATTACCAGATGGACTGGGGAATGGCAAACCGCATGGCACAACTTATCCAGGCAGACGGACATGCTCTGTTCTTGCCGGTGGACCATGGCTACTTTCAGGGTCCCACTAGAAGGCTGGAAGAACCACGTAAAACTATTGAACCACTTCTGCCTTATGCTGATGCACTCTTCATTACCAGGGGCGTGTTACGTTCATCAGTAGACCCCGACAACACTAAACCGGTTATTCTCAGAGTATCCGGCGGCACTAGCATGGTCGGGAAAGACCTGGCTAATGAAGGAATTACCACCTCCATGGAGGAGGTTATTCGCCTTAACGCTTCGGCAGTAGGCATTTCTATCTTTGTCGGTACTGATTATGAGAAAGAGTCGTTATTAAACCTGTCAAAGCTGGTTAATGAGGGCGAAAAGTACGGCATACCAGTAATGGCAGTTACCGCGGTAGGTAAGGAGCTGGAAAAACGAGATGCCCGCTACCTGGCTCTGGCCAGTCGCATCGCGGCTGAACTGGGGGCACGTGTGGTAAAAACCTACTGGTGTGAAGACTTTGACAAGGTGTCGAGGGGTTGTCCGGTGCCAGTGATTATGGCCGGCGGGCCCCATGTTGATACCGAGCTTGAGGTGTTTGAGTTTGTCTATGACGGCATGCAAAAGGGCGCTATAGGAGTGAATCTGGGGAGGAATATCTGGCAAAACGATTTCCCGATAGCGATGATTAAGGCGATACGTGCCGTTATTCACCAAAATGCAACCCCGAAAGAGGCCCAAGCGTTATACAGCAGTGAAAAGAAGAGGAGCTGAAGAAATCGTGACCGGCACCGGAAAAAAAAGAATGCGTGTTGCCGCGTGGTACAACAACCGGGATGTGCGGATAGAGGAGAGGCCCATCCCACAAATCGGCTTTGGTGAGCTACTGGTAAGGGTAGAGGCTTGTGGTATCTGCGGTAGTGATGTCATGGAGTGGTACCGCCTTGACCGGGCGCCTCTGGTGCTGGGTCATGAGATTGGTGGGCAGATTGTGGAGGTGGGGGAGGGGGTGGAACGCTACAAAGAGGGTGACCGAGTATCAGTGGCTCATCATGTCCCGTGCAATACCTGTCACTACTGCCTGAACGGTCATCACACTGTTTGCGATACCCTCCGCCAAACGAACTTTGACCCCGGTGGTCTGGCTGAATATATTCGGTTACCCGCCATCAATGTTGACCGCGGAGTATTCCTGTTGCCTGACGAGGTATCTTATGAAGACGCCACATTTGTTGAACCGCTAGCTTGCACCCTAAGGGGACAGAGGCGGGCACACATGCAGCCGGGCATCAGTGTGCTCGTCATTGGCAGTGGCATTTCCGGACTGCTCTATGTGCAGCTAGCGCGCACTTTGGGGGCAAGCCGGGTGATAGCGACCGACATAAACGACTACCGGCTGGAGGCGGCGCAACGGTTCGGGGCTGAGGCTACCATCCATGCTGAAGAGGACTTGCCCACCCGTCTGCGTCAGGTCAATCAGGGTTGCCTGGCTGACCTGGTGATAGTGTGCACCGGTGCAGAATCAGCCATTGCCCAAGCCTTAAAGTCGGTGGACCGTGGGGGCACTATTCTCTTCTTCGCGCCAACCGACGCCGGCGTTACCATTCCAATTTCAATAAATGAGCTTTTCTGGCGCAACGATATAACTCTCACCACCTCCTACGGTGGCAGTCCGGCTGACTACCAAACAGCACTGGACCTAATTCGGGCGGGCACTATCCCGGTGCGCCAGATGATTACCCATCACCTGGGCCTGGCAGAGACAGGCTTAGGTTTTCAGCTCGTCGCCGATGCCCAGAATTCTATCAAGGTAATTATTGAGCCCCAGAGGTAACAAATAGAGAGAAATTAGCTTCCGGTTAGCCTTGCTTTCCCGACCGATTCAGAAGGGGCAGCTATGCCAGCTGTCTGATGATAGCGATAACTCTACCCTGAATCTCAATATTGTCTGGCTCAGTATATATCGGCTTCATCTGGCTATTTGCCGGCTGGAGTCGGATACGACCCGGCTCAATATAGACCTTCTTCAGCGTAACCTCTTTTTCCGCTTTAAGCCATATAGCCGCCATCTCCCCGTTCTCCACCACATTTGCATACTGCATTAAAATAATATCGCCATCATTAATCAGGGCGTCCACCATTGACGAGCCCTTCACCTTCAGGGCATAAACCCCCTCCCTCCCCCGGGTCAAGTCTTCGGTCACCTCCAGGGTCTCTGCGGAAGCAGTAACATCCCAGGTATCAGGGGCAGGCACCGGTATCGGCGCACCAGCCGCTATTTGACCAATAATAGGCACTTGAAGTCGATACCTCAGGGCAGGGGACAGAGTAAGTAACTCAATGCCACGTGATACCTCAGGATGGCGGCGAATATACCCCGCCTGCTCCAGTGTATTCAGGTTGTAATTTACCACCGATGTCGAGCTAATCCCACACCCACTTACTATCTCCCTGACAGTGGGTGGATAGCTATTATCTACCAGAAACTGGTGGATAAACTCAATGATTTTCTGCTGCTTGGATGAGAGTGCCTTCACCTATCACCTCACCAACTAAAATAGGGAGAACATTTGTTCTATTAAAAGAATAGACGAAAGCGGACTTTTTGTCAATACCCTGGGGTCGGGCTTGAATTACTCAGCCGGAGGTAAAGACTGAGCCTCATTTAGCTTCTTCATTAACCGGGATTTGCGTCGAGCCGCATTATTGGAGTGGATAACCCCCTTCTCCGCCGCTTTATCTAAAGAAATGATAGCCTCCGCGACCGCCTGCTTAGCTGCCTCAAGCTCACCGGAGAAGACAAGCCTTTCTGCCTTGGTTATGTTAGTCTTACATAGACTACGAACCGACTTGTTTCTTAGCTGTCTTTTTTCGGCTATGCGCACCCGCTTTTGAGCTGATTTACTATGTGGCAATATCTACCTCCCTAGGTTTTTATTTAGCAATCTTATCCTTATTTGAACCAGATGGTGTTGAGGGGCTAGTTTTCACCGCCGCCCCACCACCTACCCTACTGGTACTTATTACCCCCCGAACTCCCTCAATTTTCACCAGGAGTCTACTTAACTGGGCTAACCCCTTTACCTCTAAGGTAAGGAAGGTTGATGTAGTATAGTCATCATTATTGGTAAAGTTCACGGTAGCAATATTAACCTTCTCCTCAGCTACAACCGTGGTGATATCTCGTATCAGCCCTACTCTGTCCCAGCCTTGAACCTCAACACTCACCGGATATACCGAATCAGTCGGCTCCCACTCCGCCGGAATCAATCTATCCTGCTCGTCTTCATGAACCACGTTGTAACAATCCTGGCGGTGGATGGTCACTCCACGACCGCGAGTAATATAGCCAATAATCTTATCACCCGGCACCGGATGACAACACTGGGCTAGATTAGTGACTAAATCGCCTACCCCCATCACCCGAACCGCCGATGGTGCTGGCGCTGGCCGGGTAACCTCCGCCGTCTCCCTGGGTGGCTCATGCTGAGCGGCTAGCTTCAAGGCAATCTGGTGGGTAGTGACGCCGCCATAACCAATCGCCGCCAGAAAGTCACCCACGTTACTATAATTAAGTTGATGAGCCAGCTCCTCACGCTCTATGGTTACCCCCAGATGCCGGAGCTCCTTCTCTAAAAGCTGCCGACCACGCTCGATATTTTCTGCCCGTTCCTGCCTCTTAAACCACTGCCGTATCTTTTCCTTGGCATGAGATGTTTTGAGGTAACCTAAATGGGGGTTCAGCCAGTCACGACTCGGTCCCTTCCCCTTCTTAGCCGACATAATCTCGACTACATCACCATTATTAAGCTGAGAACTAAGTGGCACCAGCCTGCCATTCACTTTAGCGCCGACACAGCGGTGTCCCAGCTCAGTGTGAACCCGATAAGCAAAATCAAGGGGGGTAGAACCTAAGGGTAAATCCTTTATCTCTCCCTTAGGGGTGTAAACGAAAACCTGGTCAATGAATATCTCTGTTTTAACTGATTCCAGAAACTCCTCAGCCCCGCTAAGCTCGCGGTGCCAGTCAATTAATTGGCGCAGCCAAGCTATTCTCTCGCCAAAGTCGGTATCCTTCGTCTCGCCTTCTTTGTAGCGCCAGTGGGCGGCTACGCCGTACTCGGCAATATAATGCATGTCTCCGGTGCGAATCTGAACTTCCAGAGGAGTTGTGTCGAGACACATTACCGCAGTATGTAACGATTGATACCCATTTGACTTGGGATTGGCAATATAGTCGTCAAACGCCTCGGGCAGAGGGCGCCACAAACTGTGGATAACGCCCACGGCAGTATAACAATCAGGCATGGTGCCAACCAATACCCGAAGGGCGAGAAGGTCATGTATATCATTAAAGTGCTTGCCCAAGGCGGCATATCTCTCCATTTTCTGGTGTATACTGTAGATGTGTTTCGGTCTGCCTGACATCTCGGCTCTCAAATCAGCTTTGTCAAACTCTCCCTTCAAAATCTCAATTACTTTAGTGATGAAGCTCTCCCGCTGAGTACGCCGGGCGGCAACCAGCTTAGCAATCCGGTGATACTTCTCCGGTTCCAGATAACGGAAAGATAAGTCCTCTAACTGCCACTTTAGCTCCCATATCCCCAAGCGATGAGCTAAGGGAGCATATATCTCTAAAGTCTCCTGAGCAATACTAAGCTGTTTCTCGGGTGGTAGGGCATCTAAGGTGCGCATATTGTGCAGTCGGTCAGCTAGCTTGATAAATACCACGCGGAGGTCTTCCGCCATTGCCACCATCATTTTCCTCAGGTTCTCCGCCTGCACTTCTCTAGCCACCACCCCCGGGGCTTGCCAGACGACTTTACCCAACTTTGTGGTACCTTCAACCAGCTTACCTATCTCCGCGCCAAACTTGGTTTTAATCTTAGCCACCGGTATCTCACAGTTCTCCGGAATATCGTGGAGCAAGGCTGCCGCCAGAGAGTTGGCATCAAGCTGAAGCTCAGCCAAGATCAAAGCCGTCTGCAACGGGTGCTCCAGATAAGGCTCACCCGACTTACGCACCTGCCCCTGGTGTGCCTCTGAGGCAAAATGGTAAGCATCTTCAATCAAAGCTATTTTCTCTGATGGAAGATACCCCCGAGCCTTCTCTATGAGCTGACTAAAACTCATCACTCCCCACCGAAAGCCAAAATTTTGAAGCTCTTTCAGGCTTATTTTCAGTATAGCCCAATTGGGCTACTCGTGTAAAATATGCCTTTAACCTCACCCTTATTTTTAGTAACCCTATCCCCTTTATCCCCTTCCCCTTAATAAGGGGAAGGGGAAGTATTTTTGAGAGGGGCGAAGCCCCTCTAACTCCCTAAATACTCCTTTAGAGCAGGAGCTCGCCTCTCTTATTTGGGGTAGTTTGAAGGGGCGTTAGCCCCTTCATTAAAATAACCATTCCCCCTCTCCTTGTTAAGGAGAGGGGGAAAAAGGGGGTGAGGTTTCTAAACAATCTCTCTTTACAAACCCAGCGTTAATACTGTATCCTAGCTTAGAATAAAAGCGAGGGGGTCAGATTGTACCGAGCACCACGTGGAACCTCAGACATTCTACCTAAAGAGCAACCATACTGGCGTTTTATAGAGCAAAAGGCGGTTAATCTCTGCCAGCTTTACGGCTATGAGCGTATTGATTCCCCGGTCTTTGAGGATACCCAGCTTTTCTCCCGCAGCGTGGGAGAGAACACCGACATCGTCGAAAAAGAAATGTATACCTTTGAAGACAGGAGTAGGAACAAAATGACCCTGAGACCGGAGGGTACGGCACCGGTGTGTCGTGCCTATCTGGAACATGGCCTGCACAATCTGCCACAGCCAGTAAAGCTATATTATATTGCGCCTATTTTCAGGTACGAAAGACCCCAGGCAGGGAGATACCGGCAACACTATCAGTTCGGCTATGAAGCCATTGGCGATGATGACCCTGCCCTTGATGCCGAAGTGATTGATATGGCCTGGCAATTCTTCCTGTCCCTGAACCTGCGCCACCTGACACTAAACCTAAATAGCATCGGTTGTAAAAAGTGTCGTCCCAAATACCTGGCTGTCCTCAAGGATTATTATGCTAACTATATCCGTGATATATGCCCGGATTGCAAAGTCAGGCTAAAGAGAAACCCGCTTCGCCTCCTCGACTGTAAAAAACCGTCGTGTCAGCAGGCAGCCAGCTCCGCTCCCAGAAGTGTTGACCATCTTTGTCCCCAATGTGATGAACACTTCAATCGACTGAAGGGATACCTGAAGCTACTTGAAATTCCCTTCGAAGTCAACCATCGCCTGGTTCGGGGCCTGGACTACTACACTCGAACCGTCTTTGAGATCCAACCTGAGGAAGAAGGAGCCCAGAGCACCCTCGGTGGTGGGGGACGATATGATGACCTGATTGAGGAACTGGGGGGTAAACCTACCCCGGCACTTGGCTTTGCCACTGGTATGGAGCGGATAGTACTTAATCTAAAGAAACAAAATATTCCCATCCCACCTCTACCCCAGCCGCAAGTTTTCATTGCCTATGCGGGCGATGAAGTCAAGGGCGAGGCAATAAAGCTGGCCGCCACACTTAGACGGAGTGGCACCGGGGTAATTGAAGCTATAGGCAGCAAGAGCCTGAAAGCCCAATTACGGCAGGCTAATAATCTGGGTGCCCACTACGCGGTAATCATTGGGGAGCAGGAACTAAAAAGCGGCACGGTAATACTGCGGGATATGACCACCGCCCGGCAAAAAACTGTACCTATTAGCGAACTGCAAGAGCTAGTAAAATAACTGCCTTTCCAGCTTCACTTCATAGCTAAATTGTGCTATAATGATATAAATGATTGCCTCACCAGCTTTAGTAACCGTGCATAATAAATTAGCCCCTTTTACTCCAGCTAGAGGCTATTTCCATCTCATCATCTTTAATTCCCGCCCGCTTATCTTTATGTTCCATTGCCATCAAGGGGGTAAAGACCAGTTATGACCAAGGATACCTCTCCTCAAACTGAGCCGGTAAATAACGAGTATACCGCCAAGGACATTCAAGTCCTGGGTGGGCGGGAAGCAGTACGCCGGCGACCGAGCATGTATATTGGCAGCACTGACCAGCATGGACTGCACCATCTGGTCTGTGAAATCATCTATAACAGCATTGACGAAGCCATGGTTGGCTGCTGCACCAAAATCATGGTTACCATTGAAGAGGATGGGGCGGTCAGGGTTGAAGACAACGGGCGCGGCATTCCAGTAGAAATTCACCCCACCACCAATGTATCCGCCCTGGAGACAGTAATGACCACGCTTCACGCTGGAGCCAAATTTGGTGGCAAGACCTATCAGGTGTCAGGCGGGTTACACGGTGTCGGCGCCTCAGTAGTAAACGCCCTTTCCTCCTGGCTCTGCGTTAATATCAGGCGCAACGGCAATCTATACAAGCAGGAATACAAAGAGGGCATACCCCAGGGAGAGGTAACCAAGGTTGGTAAAGCCACTGGTACCGGCACCACCATCGCCTTCCTTCCCGATAAGCAAATATTCGATAAAATCAGCTATGATTTCGACCTCCTGAGTGAGCGGGTGCGAGAGATGGCTTACCTGAATAAGGGTCTAGAAATATCTCTTCGGGAGGAAAAGAAAGACAGCGAAAAGGCCAGGACCTTCTACTTTGATGGCGGGATTACCAGCTTCGTTCGCCACCTTAACCGGAACCGGGCGGTGCGCCATCATCAGCCCTTTTATACCTCTAAAACGGTAAACAGCACCATAGTTGAGGCAGCACTCCAGTATAATGATGGTTTCGCCGAGTCCACCTTTAGCTTTGCTAACTGTGTCAACACCGTGGATGGAGGCACTCACCTCACCGGCTTCCGCTCGGCACTAACCCGCGCTCTTAACGATTATGCCCGCAAGAACAAGCTTCTCAAAGAGGGCGACCCCAACCTGACTGGGGATGATATAAGAGAAGGGCTTACTGCCGTTATTAGCGTCAAGCTCACTGAACCGCAGTTCGAGGGGCAGACCAAAGCCAAACTGGGCAATCCTGAAGTCAAGAGTCTGGTGGAGAGCGTAGTCGGCGAAGGTCTATCTCTCTTCCTTGAAGAGCATCCTCAAGATGCCAAAAGAATTATGGAAAAGTGCATCACTGCCGCCAAAGCCAGAGAGGCAGCGAGGAAGGCTCGCGACCTGGTCTTCAGAAAGGGTAGCCTGGATACCGCCACTTTGCCCGGGAAGCTGGCTGACTGCTCGGAGAAGGAGCCTGCCCACTGTGAACTATATCTGGTGGAGGGGGAGTCAGCTGGTGGTTCAGCCAAACAGGGACGGAATCGCCGCTTCCAAGCCATCCTGCCCCTGCGCGGCAAAATCCTCAACGTGGAAAAAGCGCCATCAGATAAGATGCTATCCCACGAAGAAATTCGCGCCATCATTACTGCCCTGGGAGCCGGGATAGACGATGAATTTGACCAATCGAAGCTCCGCTACCACCGGGTTATCCTGATGACTGACGCTGATGTTGATGGCTCTCACATTCGCACTCTGCTACTTACCTTCTTCTTCCGACACATGGCGGAACTAATTAACCATGGGCACCTGTTTATTGCCCAGCCACCGCTTTATCGAATTAAAGCAAGCAAGGTTGAGCAGTGGGTTTACTCTGAGCAGGAAAAGGAAGAGGCGCTGGGCAAACTAAAAGGGGCGAAAAAGGTGGAAGTCCAGCGCTATAAAGGTCTGGGTGAGATGAGTGCCGAGCAACTGTGGGAAACTACTATGAATCCAGCCACTCGCACCCTGCTTACGGTAAATGTAGAGGATACCGCCAAGGCTGACCGAATATTCCATATCCTGATGGGTGGAGAGGTCCCACCCCGCAAAGCCTTTATCCTAGCCCACGCCAAGAACGTCAGAAACCTGGACGTTTAACTAACCCCCGCCTGCCGGCTATTGCGCCATATATAGCCTATGCTGCTTGATATATCTTTCTACCGGTTCGGGGACGAGGTGGCTAATGGATAAGCCGTGGACAATCCGGTTTCTGATTTCGGTGGCGCTGATATCTATTTCTGGCTTATCCATAAGTATTACTCGCTGAGATAAGCCGCGGATATCGGCTTCCAGCTTTTTCAGGTCGGGGACAGAATGGCCTGGTCTGGGAACTGCCACCAGGCGACACATCTGGATAAGCCGTGATGGCTCCCGCCATAGAGGTAGCTCAGCTAAACTATCCCAGCCTAAAATAAAGAATAGCTCATCCCCAGCGCCAAGTTGTCCCTGTAACTCAGCAACGGTATCAACTGAATACGAGGGACCGGCACGGTCTATTTCCACGGTAGACAGTTTGAAGTAAGGTTTGCCAGCAATAGCCAGACGCACCATCTGGGCGCGGTGCTCGGCAACTGCAACCGGGTTGTTCGCCTTCAGCCACGGTCGACCAGCCGGCACAAAAATAATCTCAGCCAAATCTAGCCGAACTCTTACCTCCTCGGCTACGGCAAGATGAGCTAGCTGAATGGGGTCAAAAGTTCCCCCCAGTATCCCTATATTCATGCTATTCCCACTCCCATTCTAAATTACCACAACGAACTCTATCACCGGGCTTAATCCCGGCCTTCTCTAAAGTCTTACCGACCTCTAGCTTGGCGAGTCGCTTGTTTAGCTGGTGGCGCACCTCGGGACGGGTAATATCTGTCCCGGCGACAGTGCGCTCCAGTTCAGGTGCCGTCACGACAAAGGTATCGCCTTCTTTACGCACACTGGCACCCGTATCCCTAGGCCGAGGACGAAAAATCTTCATTGGAATCTTCTCCTCGCCCTCTTGCCTGGGAGGAGCAACCTGCTCCAACATCTTACTAATTTCAGCCATAAGCTCAGAAACGCCCTCCCCGGTTGCTGCCGAAACGAAAATTACTACCGTCCCGGCACTGTTAAAGGCATCCTTTACCTCAGCTAAGCGAGCCTGCACCTCAGGCAAATCAATCTTATTCACCACTACCAGCTGGGGCTTTTGAGACAGAGCTGAATCAAACAAGTTGAGTTCAGTATTTACCCGTCCCATATCTTCAACCGGAGACGCAGAGCTACCATCTATCAGGTGAACCAGCATTCTAGTCCGCACAATATGGCGCAGAAAATCGTGTCCCAGACCTCGACCCAAGTGAGCACCACTTATCAGCCCCGGAATCTCAGCTAATACAAAGTTTCGTGAACCAACCTCAACCGCCCCCAGAACAGGCTCACGAGTTGTAAATGGATAGCTAGCAATTTTAGGCTTGGCGGCTGAAGCGGCTGCCAGCAAGGTGGACTTGCCCACATTAGGATAACCTATAATACCCGCATCAGCGATAATCCTCAATTCTAATATTACGGACTTTTCTTCCCCCGCCTCCCCCTTTTGAGCAATCCGCGGTGCCTGATTGGTAGCCGAAGCAAAATGAGTATTACCCAGTCCCCCTCTACCGCCCCTAGCTACCACTACTTGCTGCCCAGGTTGTGCCAAATCAGCGATATCGGCATCATCACCTATCTGCATCGTTTGGGAGACAACAGTTCCCAGTGGCACCGGTACTATCAGGATTTTTCCCTTCTTACCATGTTTTCTTTTACTCATGCCATCTTTGCCATCGGCAGCTCTATACAGCCTTTTATGCTTAAATATGCGCAGGGTGGAAACATTAGGCTCAGCCTTAATTACCACATCCCCACCGTCCCCACCATCCCCACCATCAGGACCTCCAAAGGGAACATACTTCTCACGGCGGAAGCTTATCACACCATCTCCGCCATTACCCGCTTTTACTCCTATTTCAACTTCGTCAAACATTATAGTCTTTTAAAACCCCTCTATTAACAACCTTATCTTTATTATGATTATTTATCTTAATATATTAGTCTATTTCTTATATATTAATAATTATAATATTAAGGAGAGATGAATGCTATCTTGTAAGCTCATATTAATAGGTAAAGATGAAGCTAAGCTTGGG
>SDBT01008186.1_pt1 | contig 17105 bp, 14 predicted proteins | sample 2277101 | NCBI WGS metagenome assembly SDBT01 (sample SAMN10404973, study PRJNA504765) | marine sediment metagenome | isolation source: marine sediment core GS10_PC15, 103 cmbsf | place: Arctic Ocean: Southern Knipovich Ridge | collected 2010
TTGGATGTATGACCCAAGAATAGAAAAAATTTTAAGAGGACGGTGTAAGAATAAGTTAATTGAAGCTGCCTCAAGGATAAAAGGAAATGTTTTAGATATAGGGTGTGGGGCAGGCTGGTTGTCATTAGAATTGGCACGCAACGGTATGGCTGTGAACGGTATCGAAATTAGTGCCAAACGGCTTGAAATTGCAAAAGAATATTTAAAAAATAATCCTTTCAAAGAAAACTTTGGTTCCATTAATTACCAGGTAGCAGATATAAACAGAATAAAATTGAAAAAAGATAAATATCAGTCTGTAGTTAGTTGGGATACTTTACACCATATCCCTGCAATTGATAGATTAGTGAAAGAAATTCATTTCTCTTTAAAGCCGAAGTGCTATTTTGTTATATATGATCATATCGGATTAAAGAAAAAAAATCGTATATTGATTAGAATATTGCAAATTCCTTTGACTATTTTTTATAAAGTAAGAAAATTGTCTGGAACAAAGAATGTCAAGAAAAAGGTGGAAACGGGTCTCGGTGGAGCAAGAAAAATAGTAGAGTCTCCTTTTGAAGATGTAACCGGTGAAGAAATGATCAATCCTATAAAACAATATTTTGAATTAGAGATGGTTGAGACAAAACTATGTTTCCTGGCAAATTTGGCCAATAGTTTACTCGGTTTGCCTGATGTGCTGAAGTATTCTCTTACGCATCTGCTTAAATTTATAGATGATTTATTGATAAAAATGCACATTTTAAAAGGAGAATATATTTTTATTATAGGAAAAAGTAAAAAGGCCGCAGGATGAAAGTAATTATTGCAAATTCAGTAGGAGTTGATGAACGTGGAGATCATATTGTCCACTTTCCCAGCAGGTGGACAGCATCAGTCGGCAAAACAAAGTGTTTTACATATTATCCGTATGAACTAGCTTATTTATCTTCTTTACTTAAAAGGGAAACAAATTATGAGGTTAAGTTAGTTGACGGTAACTTACTTCAACTTAATGCTGAGGCTTACATCAAACTCTTAGAGAAGGAACAGCCTGATTGGCTTATTATGGAAACTTCTACCATAGTGTTCAACGAAGATTTAAAAGTAGCCAAGGCAATCAAGGAAAACAGTTTAGATGATCTTAAATACAACGCGATGTGTGGCTATTGGACACTAGATAAAGAGGTGATAGAGGCAATGTATAGCGCCAGTTATTACAAACTCAGAATTGGAATTGAGACGGCAAGTGAAACAGTAGCGAAAGCCATGAGAAAGAGGATAGACATCCCCAGGTTGAAATATGTTCTACGGACCTCAAAGGGGCTCGGCATGAAAATGTACGGCACGTTCACTTTAGGTGCCCCTAATTCAACAAGAAAAGAAGATATAAAAACTGTGAAATTAATAGAAGAACTAGTAGACAATGATCTACTTTATGATCTACAAATATCGATATGTACGCCGCAACCAGGCACACCTTTTTATCATTGGGTAGAAGAGAATGGTTACCTAATCAGTAAGAACTGGAGAGATTATGATGGTGCTACCCGTGCAGTAGTTAGTTATCCTGATTATTCAAATAAGGAAATTGAGGAAGTTTTCCATTTAGCTGTACAAGTTTGGCAACGGGCTTTTCACAATCGCGAGATAAGAAAAAGGGGTATTAGCAAAATAATCAGGGAAAAACTGTCACAATATGGTTTTTTTGATACTTTCCGAAGAGGACTCAATAAGATACGGACTGATAGGAAAATTAAGTTACAGTTGAAAAGGCCTTTTCGAAAACGTTGTGGTGAAAAACCCCGTCCATAATTATCAGAAAAGAGACGAGAATGAATGCTCTGGTTACAGGAGGCACAGGTTTTGTCGGAAGGACAATTGTTTGTACATTACTCGAGAATGGAGACAAAGTAACAATTTTGACCAGAAACAAGAAGAAGATGGATGCCTCTGTAAAGGAAAAAGTAGAGGTTTGTGAAGTCGATATATGTGATGCACGGAGGTTAAAAAGATTATGTTCCAAATTGAAGGGCATAGATGTTGTTTTGCATCTGGCCGCTTCTTTGGATTATTTTGGGAAGAAAGAAGAGCTTTTTTCAGTGAATGTAAAAGGTACTGAAAATCTCCTTGAACTAGCACACGGAAACAAAACGAGAAAGTTTATTTTCACAAGCAGTATTGAAGCTATAGGTCTAATAAGAAAAGAGAATATCCCCGCAGATGAAACTTCCAGTTGTAAACCGGTTAGTCCTTACGGAGAATCAAAGTTAGAGGCAGAAGGACACGTGAGGAGATTTGCAGAAGAAGAGGGCTTAGATACTATTATTCTTCGTCTGGGGAATGTTTATGGTCCGGGAAGTTCGGCTTTTATCGTGCCAATTGCAAATGCTATTCTAAAGAAGGATAATCTTCTTAGTTTTTTGCACGTTTATGGAGATCGATGTCTTCACCTAGTTTACATTGATGACATAGTTGATGGAGTTATTAAGGCCACTCAAAAGATCGATGGAATTGGAACTTATATCTTGGCAGGTGAAGAATATGTTACTATTGAAACATTGTTTGAATTAGTTACTGAAGGACTGAATGTGTCTGTAGACTTAAGCACCGAAAAGCGAAAGATAACCGACAATGTGTACCTAAATCTACGAAAGAAGATCCATAGGTTTCGCAATAGAGCCGATTTGCTTACCTACTTCATAGCTGGAAAAAGGGGGAGAATTCATCGAGCCTATTCCATAGAAAAAGCAAAGAAAGATCTAGGCTATTCTCCCAAGGTAAGTTTAGAAGACGGAATAGTAAAAACTCTAGAATGGGCAGAGAGAAAAGGTCTTTTAAAGAGGTAGATTATGAGAGTTTTGCTTATAAATTCACCATCAAAAGGTCAATCAGTCGTTAGAGATATGGCGGGAGGGCTTGGTTTTGACGGTGGAGATGCAGTAGTCCTGCCACCTCTGGAGCTAGCTTCCATGGCTGCGACTTTATTGAAGAAGGGACACGAAGTTAAAGTAATAGATTCTGATGTTGAGAATTATCAGATCGCAGATGTCTACCGAATTACTAAAGAATACGAACCACAGGTAATAATCGCTACTGTATCTTTGCCAACTCTTCATAAAGATTGTTTATTTCTAAAAGGAATTCGTGGATATTCCTCGGCTAAGGTAATAGCTAAAACTAGTATTGCGTATAAGCCGTTATTAGAAAAAATATTGAAAAAGAGCTCCGCGGATTTATGCATCTATGGAGAATGTGATATTAACATTGATGAAATAATAACGGGAAAAGAAAAAAAGGGTACTGCCTATCTTAAAGATAGTAAATTGAAAGTGGAAGAAAATGGCGTTATTTTGGATTTGAATGAATTGCCTCTTCCAGCCAGAGAACTGTTGCCTAGCAAAAAATATCGATACGTCCTACTGGGGGATAAGGTAACTACCATGCAAACAAGTCGTGGATGTCCATTTCCATGCTCATATTATTGCCCTTATCCTTTAGTGCAAGGCAGAAAATGGCGAGCACAAACTCCTGAACGTGTGGTTAAGGAAATAGAGGACGTAGTTTATAATCACCAAATTAAGAGAATACTTTTTCGCGATGCAACTTTCAGTTTGGACAAATCAAGGGTAGAACAGATATGTGATTTAATTGTCCAGAAGAGTCTAAAGGTGGAGTGGTGGTGTGAAACAAGGGTAGACTGTCTTAATTCAAGACTTATGGAAAAGATGAAACAAGCTGGATGTCAGGGGATAAATATTGGTGTAGAAACTGGTGATTCAGAGGTTATGGAGAAGCAAGCAAAAATTGGTATGACTTTCGAGAAGCTCAAAGTCGTTAGAAAGATAACTAAACAATTAGGATTACGTCTTCACTTCCTATTGATGATGGGTTTACCAAGGGAAACTAAGAAATCCCTGTATGAAACGCATAAACTGATTTATGATCTAAAACCAGAAACTATTGGTATCACCATTGTCACTCCATATCCTGGGACACAATTATATACTGAGGCAAAAGAGAAAGGCTGGATAGAGACAGAAGATTGGACAAAGTTTGGTGGGCATTCGCCCATAATGCATACAGACAATCTCTCATCTCAAGCCTTATTAGAAGCCCAAAAGATGATTTACCAAGGGTTCTCCTTGTCACGTAAAGGGCCGCTAGAAAGGTGGATAAGGTCAAAACTGCTGGATTATTGCTTTAGAAAATGGATTTCATATTAGGGAGAGATATTTCATGAAAAATTTATCTTTAACTGTAATCATTCCAACTTACAATCGAAAAGATATTCTAAGAAAGTGTCTTAATGCTCTTTTTGACCAGACTTATCCCCAGTCTGACTACGAAGTCATCATAGTTGACGATGGTTCCACAGATGGGACCGAAGAGATAGTTAAGTTTCTGATAAACAGTTCTCCCTGTATATTGGGCTATTTCAAGCAAAAGCATAAGGGCCCAGCCGCAGCAAGAAATTTAGCAATAAAGAATACACGCGGAAGAATTATTCTGTTCTTAGACGATGATAGCATCGCTATTCCTGCACTACTGAAAGAACATATGACCTGGCATAAGAGATATTTCCAGGAAAATATAGCGATTCTGGGATACGCTACTTGGTCGCATGAATTGAAGTGTACTCCGTTGATGAAATGGTTAGACAAAGGGGGACCTCAGTTCCACTATTGGAAAATAGAAGGTAAAAAGACAGTTGATTACAAGTATTTTTACACATGTAATGTTTCTTTGAAAACAGATTTCCTAAGGAACAACGGTCTTTTCTTTGACGAACATTTTCAGTGTGCGGCATATGAAGATATAGAATTGGGTCATAGATTGGAAAAAAACGGCATGGTCTTGAAATACAGTAAAAAAGCAAAAGTCTATCATTATCATTACACTTCTCTTCGTGACGCTTGCAAAAGAATGATAAAGGTGGGAGAAGCATCACAAATCTATCAGCATAAATTAGATAGCAAGTCATCGAAGTACAGTGAAAATCAGAATTCTCTAAGAAATAGCTCTACAAACCTCCTTAAGTATTTACTTAGAAAGGCAAAATTTGTTATCTACTATCTTTTGGCAAAGCACTATGAAAAAAGAAAAATCAAGTCTCACATTTTTGAGTACATTTAAGGTCGTTATTTCCTTATTGGTATAAGAAAGAAAAATGACGTCGGTAGTGCAAGTTATAAATCCTGATAAGGACAGCCAGCGCTTTTTAGCTAACACTGTTTCTGAGGCGGTGTGGTTGAATAAAGAAAATAAAGAGTAAGTATCCAGGGCTTGCAATTGAAAATATTATGAATTGAGAGGGAAAGTTTTTGTAATGTCAAGAATTGTGATTCTAGCAGACAGTAAGGTAATTAGCAGTGATGGGTGCTTGGCAGGACCGCAGATAAGGGTGGTCGAAATGGCTCGTTCATTAGAGAGGAAGAAACACGAAGTTATAGTAGCTGAACCTGAAAGACAATCATGTAGTGAGATAAATGGGATCAAATTTATTGGTTTTCAAAGTCTAGATGATATAAAATCTATCGATGTTTGGATAACACAGCCTTCTCTGGTTGAGTTCTACTATACGAAATTTGTTAATATTCCTCTTGTCGTCGATGGATATGACATTGACCCAATCGAAAGCCTCAAAAATCGCGGAACTCAAGACTTTGAGGAATCGATGTATGGATATCATAAGCTATTGGCTACCTATTTAAGAGCATTAAAACGGGCAGATAAAGTCTTATGCTCTAACGAAAGACAGAAGATTTACTACCTGAGCATATTGAATTTTCTTGGTAGGATTAATCCCAAGTTTCAGGATGATAGCATTGTATTAACGCTGCCTTCCGGGACGCCCAGAAATGAACCAGTCTCGTGCAGTCAGGATACCATTAAGAACATTAGGAAAGGCAAGGAAGATTATGTTGTCCTTTGGGCAGGAGGCATTTATCCATGGTATGATATAGATACGTTCTTGAGTGCGATGCAGATTGTCCTGAATAGAATGCCAAATACACAATTCTTATTTGTGGGAGCGGAAAATCCTATCTATAATTCGATCTCAGAGATGGGAGTTAAAAAGTTAGTGGAGAACATTAACGCTTCTCAATATCTCAAAAGTCATTCTCATTTTGTCAAATGGCTTCCTTACAATAATAGAGCCGAAATGTATCTCAAATCAGATATCGGTGTTTCCACTCACAATGACAGTCTGGAGAGCATCTTCTCAATGAGGACAAGAGTGATAGATATGATCTGGGGCGGCCTTCCAATTGTGCTAACCTCAGGTGATACTATGAGCGAGTATGTGAAAGATCATCATATAGGAGTTACAGTAAAGGTTAGGGACCCACTTGAACTATCAAATGCTATCATTTCTCTTTTGAAAAATAGGAGTTTAAGAAGGGAAATGTCGAGGCGTGAAAGACTATTAGCTCAGGGTGAACTGTCGTGGGATAATGTCATTGAGCCTCTTCATAGATTTTGTCTTAACCCGTGTAGGAACAATAGCGGTCAAGACAAACTTACGAACAAAACAATGAATGTAATCAAAATAAACGACGGAATGGCTTGGAATGCTGGAAGAATTTCTTGGAGAGTAAAAAAGATAATAAAAGAAGAGGGCCTGAAATACCTTGTAAGGAGAGCCTTAAACCGCCTTAGAAAATCAAAATAATTATATTAGCTTCTGCCATAGTAAAAACGGAACCTATTTATAGCTAATGCGAGCAATTCTTTACCTAGATGAGTATCCTCGGCGACTAAATCAATGAAAATATTGGCAGATTATGACAATGACCAGTGTATATGGGAAAGACTGAAATCTTACTCAAGAGTTTTCCTCATGTTCAAAGTCTACAATGACAAGAACCCACCTTAGTGGTGTGATATCTGGATTACTTGTATTTCGATAAGGATGGACGCTGCCTTGAAGTTCGATGCGAGAATACCTTGTGATAACTTCATTGCAATATAGCAAGAAAAGCTATACCATAAATATGGGAAGGAGGGAAGCTTGGGGAATTACATCCCAAAGGTCTCGGTCATTATTCCGTGCTACAACGGAGCGAAATGGATTCGCGACACTATTAACAGCGTACTTAATCAGACGTATCAGGAGTTTGAGTTAATCATTGTCGATGATGGCTCTACCGATAACTTGAAGAAGATTATAGAGAATTATTTGTCGGATGAGAGGGTTAGATATATTCAACATAAGAAAAATAGGGGAATTCCCGCAGCAAGAAATACAGGCATTAAAACATCGAAGGGTAAGTATATCGCTTTTTTGGATCAAGACGATGTTTGGCTGAAAACAAAATTAGAGAAACAAGTAGAGTTATTTAAGAAGGATAAGGATAAAAAAGTAGGACTCATCTTTACTGATGTGCTTTACATTGGTCCCGATGGAAAAAGATTTAAGGTAAAATGGCCTAATAAGAGTGTACTGGAGGAGCTACCAAGGCAAACAAGAAAAGAGACGCTGATGGAGTTGTTTAAGGAGAACTTCATAGCCACGAGCAGTGTTGTTGTCAGAAAAAAAGAGTGTTTTGGTAAATTGGGTCTGCTAAATGAAGACTTGTATAGTGGGGATGATTACGAATTTTGGCTTCGGGTTGCTGGTAACCTCAAAATAAAATATGTCGATAAATCTTTGACCAAAAAACGGATGCATAAGAATAACACACTTAAGAGACATGCGGAGGAAGGAAAGGTTTATCAAGATCAAATTAGGATCGTACATCAAATTACTAATCGATACCCCTTTCTAAATGAGCTTAAAAACAAGAAACTTGAGTGGTTTCATTATCTATACGGACGCTATCTTTTTGACAATAATCAAGTAATCAAAGCTAGAGATGAGTTCTTTAAGGCTTTGCGGTGGAACTGTCTCAATTGGAAGGCGCTGGGATTTTGGGTGCTAACTTTCTTTGGAAAATCCGGTCAATCTCTAATTTTCGAACTAAAGATTCTTAAGGATAGAATGATTGATTGAAATGGATATCTCGATGGTACCCGGCGTTAGTTTAGTGAAGGGTTAGAGTTGATTTATGAATGGTATTAACAAAGCCATGAATTTCTAAGAGGCTCAGCCTATGAGAATCTTACAAGTTAGTCATTGGTATGCTAATGTTGGTGGCGTTGAAGAATACACGACTAATCTATGTGAGTTGCTGCAACAAGCAGGACATAAGGTAGTCATGATTTATGGACACAAAGATGAGGCTACGCAATCGTTACTCGGGATTAATGACTATTTCATCCCCAACATTACCCTGAAGCTAAGGAAGAATAGGGTAGGTCTCGCTTCTTTCATGGAAGTAATCGAGCGGGAAAAAACTGATATTGTACATTTTCATTTAGTGAACAATCCCTGGCTAGTGAAAAAGATAAGTGTGCTATTACCTACTATCTACTCTATTCATAATCATTTTCTCACCTGCCCTAGTGGAACCCGACTATTCAGAACAAATAATAAAATATGTGATATCGATATTGGGATTAACTGTCTGTTTAATGCCTACTGGCGACATTGTAACACCTATAATCCAGGGCAGGTTCTACTTGGTTATCTACGCTGTTTACGCAATCGCAAAGCATTGGGCAACATCAGTAAGTTTCTTGTGCCTTCCCAATACATGGCTGACACGCTTATTCAAGCTAGTTTCGACCGAGATAGAATTAGTATAGTGCCGTCCCTACCAAGATTGCCGAAGAAAGATGATAAGTTTGAGATATCCAATGAGAATATCATTCTCTTTGTAGGACGAATCCCCTATGGAAAAGGAGTTCAAGCTCTGATCCGAGCTAGTAAATATGTTAATACGAAACACAAAATCATCGTAGCGGGAGATGGGTGGTATCTTAATAAGGTAAGAAAGCTGGCAGCAGAAATAGGACTTACCGATAGGATATATTTTAGTGGCTGGACATCCAAAGAGGAATTACATAGATTATATCAAGAGGCTTCCGTAGTGACCATGCCTTCAATTTTGCCGGAATCTTTCGGAATGGTGGGTTTAGAAGCAATGGCATATAGCCGACCAGTTGTTGCTTTTAACGTAGGTGGAATCTCCTCCTGGTTGAGAGATGGGGAAAATGGTTTCCTGGTGGAGCAGGGAGACTTCGTGTCCCTGGGGAAGAAGATAGACCTCTTATTAGAAGACCGAAGACTGGCGGAAAAGATGGGCTCTCGTGGTTATCAACTACTTATAAAAGAATACAACCCAAAAAAACATTTAGTAAAATTACTTAGAATATACGAAGATGTAGTACAAAATTTTAAAAGGAGTAAAAACAACTAAACGGTAACCCATAGATGCCAAAGGAAGTAGGATGCTAAGTATTAGAAATAGAAATAGAACTTACGAGATCTAAGACCGCAGTCCAATTCTGTAAGTAGGCAATTGTTGAAAAATTAGGCATCCCAAGAATGAAGAATGCAAAGTTCGTTGCTTGCAAGAATGAAAAGCAAGCCTTCGTGCGCGAATTTGATTTAAGAGAAATCAACAACGAGGATAAATATGATTTCTTCCATTTGCACTATCTAGAGAGAATAAGGAAGGTCATGCAAGTAGCTGAACGGTACTGTCCAGGCAAAAAAATTCTTGAAGTAGGATCTGCGCAGTCGAATATAAGTCTTTTGCTGGCACAAAAAGGGTTTATTACGACAGGTCTAGATATCAATGTGGAATTTCTCAAATATGGGAGGGCTAAGCACGAAACTGGAAAGATTACGTGGATATGTGCAAATGCTATGGGTTTGCCATTTCGAAAAGAGTCTTTAGACGGAGTAATTATTGCTGAGTTGCTAGAGCACTGTGCCTATCCCGAGAAGATCGTTGAGGAAACATGTGGTTGTCTGAGGCAAGGAGGACTTTTGGTAATTACTGCTCCTAACGCTAATTGTGTAATCAACAGCGAAATAAGGTTTTCAAAGATGAAAATTGCTCGTATCTCCCTAAAAAAGAGACAGTTTGGACCTGCCGGAGAGAATCATCTTTTTGCACTCTCAGCAAACGAGATAGTGTCAATGCTACCAAATGATTTTGAAATTTTAGGGATCTCCTACTTGAAATCAATTTTGTTAAATAGTCATACATACCCGTTCTATCGATATTTACCCATAAGTTTCCTCAAGCGGTTGCAAATGATGGTATCAGTCTTGCCTTTGCTAAGAGTTAAATTGTGTAATTGCATTATGGTTTACGCGCAAAAACAAAGAAGAATTAAACAATGAAGATCTCAGTCATCGTGCCTACATATCAGAGGCCTGAATGCTTGAGGCGATGCCTAGAGGGATTAGCCCGACAAATAAGGAAGCCAGATGAGATCATTGTAGTGGTGAGAGACACTGATACGGTATCGCAGAAGATGGTTACTCACCTTCGGGCAGCACTTCGGAAATCTTTGAACATAAAAGTAATTAGCGTCCATAAGCCTGGTCAATTACCGGCACTGAATGCAGGACTTAATGAAGCAAAGGGGCACATAATTTGCTTTACAGATGATGATGCAGAGGCTCGGAGTGATTGGATTGAGCGAATCGAGAAGCATTTTCGAGACCCTGCAATAGCGGGAGTGGGAGGGAGGGACATAGTTATCGTTAATGGCGAGTCAATTGAGGGAAAATGTAAAGTAGTAGGTAGGATGTTCTGGTTCGGGAGATATATTGGGAACCATCACCTAGAATTACAGCGAGATAAACCAGTCGCGGTAGACCTCCTGAAAGGAGTAAACATGGCTTTTCGGTCAAACTATCTAGAGGGATTTCATTTCGATGAAAATCTAGACAAACAAACTAGCTCGAACAATGAGATTGATCTCTGTCTTTTGGTCAAGAAAAAGGGTGGTAGGATCATATATGATCCTCTTCTAAAGGTCAACCATTACACTACCCAAAGATTTGCAGGGGTAAAGAGAGAGGAAACGGTAAAGAATATCTATAATTACTCTCACAACTATACTTATATTATCCTAAAGAATTTTCCTTGGCATCGAGGGGTTGCTTTCTTGATTTACATTTTCCTAGTTGGTCAGCGCTCTTCTTGGGGAGTGCTAACTACAATTGTCGACCCTTTGGTTGGACGAAGGATTCCTTGGCGGGGACAAGTAATACCCTCATTCAAAGGAAAAATAGACGGGATAAGGACTTACTTAAGGTACCGTAAATAAGAGCAAATTCTTCATAAATTAGGGCCAATATGAAAGAAATATTCTACACTGCAAATCAGACAATAATCCGGGTATCAAGATCTAAGTATTTTTTTTACCTTACACTTTCATTGCTATGCCTAATAATTGGCTATGTGCTGTCAAATCCAATGAACTTCCGAGGGGTGGTTGTTGGTGTGATCATCTTCCTACTATTTACTGCAACAGTTGGCAGTGCCCGTAAAGGAATCATAGCCATACTTATTTTCTTGCCTTTTTATGCCTTTCTCCGAAGAGTAATCTATTTTGTGAGTCCTTATACGAAGCTTGATCCAATTCATCTTGTTACACCGGCACTAGTCCTCTTCATATTCGTAGGGATATTTCTGTTTGACAAAGAGCGACTTTGGCAAACACTTAAGAGAAATAGTCTTGCCAAGTATGTAATAGTGCTTTTAGGACTATTTGTCTTGCAAATATTTAATCCTTTACAAGGGGGTCTATTGGTGGGGTTAGGTGGTACTCTATACTATGTAATTCCTATAATGTGGTTCTTCCTTGCTCTATGTTATGCAAATAATCAACTTATTCGTAAGTTAATGATTGCGATAGTTATCATTGGAATGATAACAGGTGCATACGGGTTATGGCAAATGGTCTTTGGTTTTCTCCCCTTTGAGGAATATTGGATAGAGACTGGAGGATTTGCTTCATTGCGAGTTGGCAGATTTATCCGGGCTTTCTCCACCTTTAGCAATCCTGAAGAATATAGTCGATACGTACAGATTGCCGGGGTTGTCGCCTTTGGGTATTTTCTAAAAAGGAAGAATCTTATCTGGTTCCTAATTTTTGCATTTACAGGTATTTCCACAGTCCTAACAGGAGTACGAAGTTCAGTATTTGGTCTAGCTTTGTCAATTCTGGTTCTATTGGTTATTTGGAGAACAGAGAATATCCGCCGTGCTTTTGTCCGATTAGTGTTGGTGGTGAGCGCTTTTCTAGTAATAATGAGTTTTGTTCCAGTGCCCGTCAGTGAGTTCGATTATCGCAGTCAATCTATCTTCTATACTATGGCAGGGCACACGGCACGGGGTTTCTTGGACCCTATCGGCGAGAGTACTTTTCAGAGTCGCTTAGATCTGTGGAAATACTTGTTTACGGACATGGTCCCAAGGAATCCTGTTGGTTATGGGTTAGGCTCTACGTCAACTGCAGCCCAAAAATTTGGGGGGCGGGGAATAGGAACTGAAGGTTATATCTTTGCCCTATTTATCAACTCCGGTATGATAGGAGGATTACTTTTCTTGATTATTTCCTTTGTTGCATTAAAAAAAGGAACGGAGCTATCTAGACAATCAGGAGATAGCAGAGCATTAGCACCTCTTGTTTTAGCCATAATTGCTGGATTAACCCTGAATAATGTCTTTGGAAACAGTTTTATGTTATATTCTGTTGCCCCTATAGGCTGGTTCTTAATAGGATGGATAGCGAAACAGCGCAGAATCCCTTGAACTTCATTTGAGTCAGTCGTTGTCTCCTACTTTTTTATTCACTATGATCCTACATGATAATTTACTCGTTTTTCAGTAAACTGCTATCCATAAAGTAAATTTAAACAGGGGACTTTTCCTATTTTGAAAAATGAAGGGTGAGAAGAAATTATGAGGATTGCAGTATTCCATGCATCTTTGCCGCGAAAGGATAGATATAGACCTAAAGAAGGAGGTGTTTCGTACTTCGTCCATAGATTCGCTAACCAACTCGTGAGAGCAGGATACGATGTGGTAGTTTTTTCTCTTGACACAGCTCCTGAGAGTGCTAATTACAGAGTAATTCGTCTTCCTCTTCCTGAGTTCTTCCTTAATAAGTTCTCAAGATCGTTTCTACTTCCGTTTTACCTCAACTTCGTGGACTTCCGTGGATTTGACGTACTCCATATACACGGAGACGATCAATTTTTTTGGGCTAGAAGGGTGCCTACAGTCAGGACATTTCACGGATCAGCTCTAGGAGAAGCCATCTCTGCTGTTACTCTTAGAAGAAAGATATTTCAACGAATGTTATATCTTCTAGAGATCCTGTCTTCTATGCTCCCGGGCATAACTATTGGCGTATCACAGTCTACCAAAAGATATTTGCCGTTTGTGAACGGAATAATTCCCAATGGAGTGGATCTTACGAATTTTCGGTATAATCCGCGTATTCATAAGTCTATCAATCCTAGCATTCTTTTCGTTGGCGAGCTCAAGGGGAGAAAAAGAGGACAATGGCTCTTAGAGTTATTCGAAAAAAGAATTCTTAGAACTTTTCCTAATGCTGAGTTATGGATGGTCTCGGATGAAGGTGGTAAGACAAAAAATGTCAGATGGTTTAATGCATTATCAGAGCAGAAGTTAATAGCTCTTTATCAGAAAGCATGGATTTTTTGTATGCCAAGTACGTATGAAGGATTTGGAATTCCTTACATTGAATCTATGGCTTGTGGAACACCGGTTGTTGCAACTCCTAATGAAGGAGCTATAGAGGTTCTGGACAACGGCAAATACGGATTCATCGTTGCTGATCAAAACTTGTGCACAGCGATAATAGAACTGTTGAAAAATAGAAAACTAAGAGAAAATATGGCACATAAGGCGCTCAGGTATGTGAAGAAGTTTAGCTGGGACATAGTAATTTCACAATATGTAACAATTTACCGGACAGTTATCGAGAAACGGGGTGGAACCAAGTAAAATACGTGTGATATAAGCCCTTTCGAAAGGAGTACCAGGTAATTATTTGAAGATCCTTGTCGTTAGTCACGCCTGTGTGGTGGATGTAAATCAAGAGCTTTTTGCTCAACTGGCAAAGTTTGAGAACGTGGAAATAGCGTTAGTAATCCCTACTATCTTTAATACTGACTTGCGAGGGAGGCTCAAGCCTTCGATTTTGCCTGACTTTAAGGGAAAAATTTTTGTAATGCGTCCTCTGTTTGCAGGTAAAAATAGACTGCTGGGCAATAAAGGTGTACACCTATACTTCTATCCATATTGGTGGAAACCTGTTAGAGAATTCAAGCCTGACATAATCCATATTGACGAAGAGCCGTGGAGTTTATCTGCTCTACAGTTTGCTTTGTCAGGAGCGAGAATCGGAGCAAAGATTTTATTCTGTTCTTTCCAAAATATCTTCAAACAATATCCTCCACCCTTTTCACTGTTCGAGCGAATAGTCTTTCGTATATCAAGTTGTGCTGTAGTTCGTTCGGAGGAGATTAGAGACATTCTCCTCAAGAAAAGTTATCTGAAAGAAATATTTGTTGTACCATGGGCCGTGGAACTGAAGTGGTTTTACCCTAGGAAGATGTCAGTTCTGAGGGAGAAACTCGATTTAAACAGTTTTGTGGTAGGTTACATTGGTCGGCTAACGGAAGAGAAAGGCGTAATTGATTTTGTGCGGTCTTTGTCCATATTATCCAGAAAGGGTGTGAAGTTTCAATCTTTGATCGTTGGCAGCGGACCTTGCAAGAATAAACTTAAACAAACGGTTGATAATTTGGGACTCAATGGTCTTGTCAGGATAACACCAGCTGTGCCCCACAATGAGATTTGCAAATACTATAACTGTATAGATATTTTAGTTGTGCCTTCGCACACAACAAAGAGTTGGAAGGAACAGTTCGGACGTGTCCTTATTGAGGCGATGGCTTGTGGGGTGCCGGTAATCGGTTCCAGTTCAGGAGAGATCCCAAATATTATTAGAAAAACGGGAGGAGGACTTGTCTTCCAGGAGAAAAATACCAAAGATTTGACACAAAAAATTTACGAACTCCTTAAAGATGAGAAGAAGAGGAAAGAACTTGGTCGAAGAGGACGGGAAAAAGTTACCCAGTTATACTCAAATGAAATTGTGGCAAGGCAATTCTATGAAGTGTACAAGCAACTACTCTCAGATAAGTAGTAAGACTAACTATGAGAAATATTTCCGGCACATCTGGGGTTCCTATTTTGATCCTGGCAATAGACTTGGACGGCGAGTAGTAAGAAGTCTTCTTAAACAAGACATACACACTTCAAAGGTCTTCGTAGACATTGGCGGAGGAGTGGGAGATCTCTGTCTTGATGCTGTTGAATGGGGCTTCGAGCAAAAGAATGTGATTCTTCTGGATCTTTCTCAACGTACCCTCAAGATGGCACAAAATTACGCCCGGACGTTAGGGATACAGTATTCTCTTGTAGTGGGAAACGCCCAAAGCCTGCCTTTGAAGAGTAGAATTGTGGATGTGGTATGTCTGAGAGAAGTTTTAGAACACTTACCAGATGATGCTAGAGCTTTCAAAGAAACTGCAAGGGTATTGAAACCCCGAGGAGTTGCCATAATTACCATACCCTTTAAAGAGAAGCTGACCAAGAAACATAGAGAAATATGGGGACATATACGGTCATATACGCTAGAGTCCGTTTTTGACCTTGTTGACTTAACTCAATTTGAAATAGAGCGGATCGTTTTCATTGGCAAAGTTGCTAATTACCTGTGGAATTATCCAAAGTACGCTGTCTATCTTATATGGTTGCTTTTTAACAGGCAACCTGATAAAAAGACTAAAAGGTGATTTTGTCCCTTCATATTATGCAGGCTATTTCCACAGAAGAATTATTCTACCCATTTTTGATGGTTTGTTAAATTTGGACTATGTTTTGAGTGTGAGGGGTACTATTAGGTCCGGGACAAACTTGATTATATTGTTAAGAAAACTTTAGGATTATGGACTCTTGTAAATAGTGCTATGCTAGAGACTCTGAATTATCAGATTTATCATGCTCTATTTCATCACCATTTGACCTTGAATTTGACGTTAGCAATTGGATTACCTAAAAGGTAAGAAATGTTTTGACGTTAACCCCTGGAGCATTGAAAATATCAAGCATTTATGAGAATGACTCTTAGAAGAATATGGATATGCGAGCAGATCAAACGAGATCTCAAGATAATGAAGAGTTCTTCTGGAATGAAGAGGCAAGAAGGTGCAAATACATAGATAAGTTTATAGGGAGAGATATTGCAGAGATTATTGAGAAGGATATTCTGCTAAAAAAATTGACCCTTTCTTTAACAGGTACCCGAGGAAAGGAAATTCTTGATTGTGGTTGTGGTACGGGAAATCTAAGTGCATATTTAGCAATGAAAGATGCTTATGTAAAAAGTTTTGATATTTCTTCGGAGATGGTGAAGGTGGCTTATGTGAATGCTGAGAAAAATGGCATTAGTGGAAGGTGCAATTTCCTTTGTTGTGGTTTTGATGATCTTCCCTACCGGGATGTTTCTTTTGATCTAGTAGTGGGGGCTTATATTCTTCATCATGTTGATGTAGAACGAGTGGTGAGGGAGTTACATAGAGCCTTAAAGCCGGGAGGGAGAGCTGTTTTCACTGAAACCTGGCGTAAGAATCCTCTCTTGGTGTGGGCGGGAAAATATTTAGCGGGGAGGTTTGGCATAGCTAAATATGGTACTAAATACGAACATCCTATCACGACGGTAGATATCAAAAAAATGAGAAAGGTCTTTCCCGAAATTTATCTTGAGTTCCCCGAGTTTATCTTTTTAAAAAAGCAGCAACGAATGTATTTCGATGGAAGAAAAATCCAAAGTTTATTACCGGTGTCCTAATAAAGATGGATAACCTTGTTACTCATCGCTTCCCAATCTTTAATAAGTATGGATATCGTTGTATTATTACGTTACTTAAAGAATAGCGGCTCCGGGGGTCAAAGGTGCACATATTATTCATTGCAGATGCTATGTTTCAGGAGAAACCCGGCGGCAGCAAAAGAGTGTCTATGGAATTAGCTAAAAGACTCTCTTTGAAAGGGCATAAGGTTACTTTCTTAGTTCCCAAGACTTCCACTAAGTTGAAAGAAAGAGAAGACTCTGAAGGCATACAGATCATTAGGTATCCTTTCAGCAATAATCTGTTTTTGTCGGTAGTCTCA
>SDBT01008187.1_pt1 | contig 17104 bp, 10 predicted proteins | sample 2277101 | NCBI WGS metagenome assembly SDBT01 (sample SAMN10404973, study PRJNA504765) | marine sediment metagenome | isolation source: marine sediment core GS10_PC15, 103 cmbsf | place: Arctic Ocean: Southern Knipovich Ridge | collected 2010
CACGCTGGAATGAGCAGGTGATACCTCCCGTTCCACAACAGTTATCTCTTTTTGGTCTGTTATAACCTCGCCTGTTGTAGTTTCGACCGAAGCAGTCAATGTGACAGAACTGGACCCGGCGGTGTAGGTAGCGGCGTAACTTCCATCGTCCTGTGCAATAACGGAAGATAACTCCCCTACTTCTGGTGAACGGGAAAGCTTTATCTGCGCATCAGCGATCGGATGGCCGGCTCTGTCAGTCACCTGTATTGTCAAGGCAGCGGTCTCCCCAGAGAACAGTTTCAACGGCTCAACGGTGAGTTGGAGACTTGCAGGTGGCCCCGGAACCAACGTCAGGAAAACGCTGTCTTGCACGTTGTTGCTCGTGGTAGCAGTGATTTCCACTCCACCGAGGTCGACGCTTGCGGTGTATTGCGCGATAAAAGTTCCATTGCCTACATTCGTCACTTCCGAGAGGCTTCCCATCTGAGGCGATAGGGACAGCTTTACAGATTCATCTGTGACGAACTGCTCATTAGCATCCTTGATGGTTACTTTGATAGTTGCTATAGAATCGGGAATTGCCGCCAATTCGCTTATCTCCCTTACTTCCCCATTTATCTCCTTTTCCGCCATAACAGTCACAGTTTTTGCATTGGACGCGTAGCTCACTCGAATTCGTATTGGCTGACTTGCGGTTGAGGCGCCATCGCTTACGGTCAGAGTCACGTCAAAATCCCTCTGACCTTCGTCGTAAGTCACAGTGTCGTACCAAGGTGTCCAGACGAACACATCGTCTTCGATAGTTGCCCCGGTCGGCAAGGAAGATGCGCTATAAGTAAGCGTATTTCCACTGCCTCCAGCGGCGGCAAGTTTGAGGCGGAGTTCGCTTCCCTCATCTACCTCAAAAAGCAGGATTTCTGTTGGGCTAGCAGGCTTGCCACCTACCGCCGTAAAGCTAAGGATTTCTTCATCGGGGATTGTGACGTCAATGGTAACGTGCGCTGCCCGAATGTCCTCAGCCGTCAGTTCGTAGCTTTTACTGTATGACGGCTTCTGTATTGTCACCGATATGATTTCGCCAACTCCGGCAGCAATTAGTTCCGCCTGGATGTCCACACTGACCAGCGTCACGATGTATTTGCCATCAGCATCTGTTGTACCATTAGCTGTCAGTTGGCGGTCTTCGTTTGTGACCTGCACATGCAAGCCGGCGCTAACGGTATTGCCTTGAGCGTCCGTGATAGTGCCTGACACGACGAGCACCGGAGTCGGAGACACGATGTCTTCAGCAGTCGAGCTCCCGAACGCGTGGGCGGCATATACTGTCATAGTTGCCACAAGAAATATAAATGTAATTCCGATAGTTGTCAACCGATTCATTCTTGCCTCCAATCTATCAATGCCTTTTAAGTTCATATCTCGCGAGGTCATAACGTCCATTATGGGAATATTTCCTTATTTCGCAATGGCCAGCTTTCGTTGTGCAGAGAAATCTCCTGTCCGCAAGCAGTAGAAATATACGCCGCTGCTCACTTCTTCACCTGCATTATTTCTCCCATCCCAATAGGCTGCCTGATCTTTCGAGATATGCCAACCGGCTGAGCGATAGCCGATATCCAGGTGACGGATTAGATGACCGCTCAGATCGTATATATCAAATGTCACCAGCGAATCTCCTGACAACTGAAACGGAAGCCAGGTTTCCGGGTTAAACGGATTCGGGTAGTTCTGAAGCAAGCGCGCTTTCTCTGGCATTGCGGAAAACCGGGTCAGCAGATAAGCCCGGGTGAGCTGTTCGTGTGAGACGCGATATCGTCGTAAGTCTGTCATGGGAATACCTTCCGCATTCACCAGTTGAATAGTGACCTCATCCCCGGCATTGACAACGCTTTGCCTGCTCATGTCAACAAAAGCCGCTGTATAGCCGCCTGACGATGAAACCTGCGTGATGAGGCTCTCTTCCGTGCGCAGATTGGTGACGCGTACTTGCCAGCCAGCCGGAACTGGCTCATCTACCTGCCCAGCAACCACAAATGCCCATGGCGCAGGAGCAGCGGGCGGCGCAGCAGCAACGGGAGTACCCCAGGCGTGTCCTGTAATATTGAAATCCTGCGCTTCCACCAGGTTGACAATGTAGCCTTGCCCCATTTCGATACCGAAGTCTACGCCGATTCCGCCATCATGGATGTATGCGTCGAAGCTTCCCTCCGTCTCGCGGATAACGATGGTTGAACCCAGAGCCGCAGCCAGTGTTGAAGCGGTATATGGCGTTTCGGGGTTCAGCGGCAGTGACACAATATGAACCCCTGGCGACAGTTCCATCTTCGTGGTAAAAAGTGTTGTCTCGGAAACTGTTGTCTCGGAAGCGGTGGTAAGCTGAGTCTCCGTTGAATATTCTGACCACTCCCATTTGTTATCCTGGTAGCGTACCCGCCAGTAATAGGTTGAGCCAGGATTCAGAACTCCTAACGCCAGGCTCAGACTCGTTAGATTAGCTGTATCCGCATCGCTGTCATACACTGGGTCGGTGTAATTCCCTGGTGTATCTGTTATCTGCCACTGGGACGCTTGATGTATATCGCCAGGACCATCTGAGAAAACTGAACTTTCCAGCGTGAGATTCAACGCAGCTACCGAAGCCATATCAGCAGGAGCAATGTTAGAGGGCTTTTGAGGCGGCGCATTGGACCTTACTTCATCGGAGAAGGGACTCTCGTTTCCATTATGGTCGTAATACGCAGTGACGGCCATATAGTATATGGCATCGTTTTGCAGCCCTGACAATGTATAGCTTGTTTTATTCCCAACATCTATGGGTGAATTACCCTCTTGTGCGCCTTTGCCTCCATATAAAGCGTCGGAATCAGTATCATAATATAGCTTGTATCCCACACCTGGTTCTGGGTTGGCTTCCCAGGTGAGCTGAACTGAGGAAGCGCCCAGAACCTTCAAAATCAAGCCTTCTGGCGTCGAGGGATCGCCTGGTGAACTGAGGAGAAATGGCACAACCGTGACGCTTCCCTTGGTCTCATCAAAGAGAAAGTCATAGATACGCATACGGATTTCTGCTTCGCTGGTCGTTCCCCAGTAGTTTTCCGCAGCGTCCATGTCCTTGCCTTTCGCGACATAGTAGTAGATGTCGAACTTGGTATCATTCATATATATGGAGTTGTTCCTAAAACGCTCCGGGGGATAACTAAGAAAGATCGCGCTTTCATATTTGTGATCCTTAGAGATGTTGCCCAGAATCTTGTTGTCGCTGAAGTCACTGACTTTGGCGCTACCATATCTGACAGCGCCACCGCTGATAGTTCCTGTGTTGCCTGCGATGAGATTCCCAGTAATGGTTACACTTGCGCTACCACTAACATCTATGCCACCACCGTAGGTACTAGCAGTGTTATTCTCAATAACATTTCCAGTAATGATTACACTTGCGCTACCACTAACATATATGCCACCACCGCGGTTAGCAGCGTTACTCTTAATAACATTTGCAGTAATAGTCATGGTTCCGCTACTAACATTTATGCCACCACCGTAGGCACGAACACCGTTGTTGTTCTCAATGACATTCCCAGTAATGGTTGCGGCTCCGCCAACACAATATATGCCACTACCGTCATTCTTTGCAATAGTGCTGTCAATAATCATAGTCACAGTGTTCTTAGGTGTATGCACACCATAAGTGCTGCCATAACTGATGACGCTGTTGCGTATAATAAGCCCTCCTTCCTTGGAATAAATACCAACGAGCGCAGAATGGCTTATGGTACAATGGTCAACCAGAAGATTTGAGGTGTTGACCTCCACAACGCCCTTATAAATTGTGGAACTACCACCATACTCAATGATGGTATGCTCGAGGATACTGCCCTGGATGTAGTTCCCTGCATTATCAAGCTCAGTATATGGACTGGTGGAAGAGAATGAAATGCTCTGCCAACTCCCTGCGCTTTTGGCCTGGAACGCGGTGAAGGTTATGGGCATATTCTGGGTTCCCCGTGCGATGAGGGTTCCGTGTATCCGAAGGCCGGTGTCTGGCTTGAATTCTACTCTTACTCCAGGCTCAATAGTCAATGTAATGTCCTCCCCAACAGCGATTGAGCCTGTGACGATATAGGGGCTTTTATCCAGTGTCCAGCGAGTATCCTGGAGTATCAGACCTTGTATCTCCGTATCAGCAAAGCTCGTAGAAGTAATGAGAAGAGTAGCTAATACACCAATAAGAAATAATACTGAAGCTCTAGCGTTCATTTTTGCTCTCCCTTATGACAACAGTAGCGAAACTTACAAATCCTGAAACACTACCATTCGCTCTCAAGCCATTGAATGGTATTTCCCTCAGAATTACACACGTAGATTCTCCCATCTCTCGTCAATGCGAGGCCAAAAGGCATTTCTCCCACGCTGACCGCCGCCTCAGAATCTGGATGCCATCGGTGCAATAGGTTCCGCCACCATATATGCCTGCCGAGTTCTTGCTTATCTCGTTGTTTTGCACCGTTGCGGCAAATTCGAGGTAGATTCCGCCGCCGTAGTCTTCTGCCATATTCTTGCTAATAGTGTTTTCCTGTATCATCATGGGATCATAGCGACCCGGCCTGAAGTGAATCCCGCCGCCGTATTTGGCTGAATTCTCGGTGATGATATTGTTTTCGATAGTCGGGGAAGAGGAGTTGGCACAACTAACGCCGCCGCCTAAGTCATCAGGTGGCGAACCGTTCTTTATGGTGAATCCGCGGACTACAGATTCTGAGGTCTCACCCCAGTGGAAATAGAATCCTCTGCCAGCTCCCCCGCAGTCGATAACAGTTGATTCCGCGCCATTTTCTGATTCCACTGTGATGGCCTTACCTTTGAAATCCAGATCCTTGTTACCGAGGCCAAGGTACGTCCCATCAGCCACCAGGACTACGTCTCCATTCACTGCCGCGTCAATGCCTTCCTGAATCGTTGGGTACTTTCCCGGCACGCGGATGATTGCAGCATGCACAGAAGCAATTCTTAGTTTTTCCATTCCTGGAACTCCTTAAATCTCTGTGTAGTGGCGAAGTATCTTCTTCCGAGAACCCACCATCAGGATTGAGCTTCCCAACAAGATTCTTATTTCACAGCAATCATTTTGCCAGCGGCGACGAAATCACCGGCTTGAAGCTTGTAGAAGTAAATTCCGCTTGCCACACTTTCTCCGGCGCTATTCTTCCCATCCCAATAGACTGCTTGCTCTCTTGATATATGCCAGCCGGTTGAGCGATATCCCAGGTTCAGGCGGCGGATCAGGTGACCACTTAAATTATATATATCCACTCTAACTGACGAATCTTCTGATAATTGAAACGGAATCCAGGTTTCGGGATTGAATGGATTTGGATAATTCTGCAACAGCTTTGGCTTTTCCGGTGTTGCGGATATACGTGTCAGCAAATAGGCGTTGGCGATGTGTTTCTGTGAGATTATATGCCGCCTGGCTCCCGTCAGCGGGAAACCACCTGCTCCCATTATCTGGGTAACGATTTCATCTCCCGCACTGACAACGCTCCGCCTGCTCATATCCACAAACACTGCCGTGAAATCGCCGGATGGGGAAATTGACGCGATTATCTGCTCTCCTGTGCGCAGGTTAGTGGCAAATATCTGTCCGCCCATTGGAATCTGTCCATCTATCCGCCCGGCGACGACGAACGCCCATGGTCCAGTAAGCCTATTAGCGGGTGGAGCGGCGGAGCCAGTTGTCCACGGTTTCCCGGTTACCGTAAAAGTCTGCGCCGTTGTGGGGTTGACAATGTACCCTTTACCCATCTCGATAGGGAAATCACTGCCAATTTGTCCATCAGACACGTAGGCTTCGAAGCTGCTATCCTCAGCGCGGATAACGATGGTGGACTCAAGTTTTCTCGCCAGCATGGAAGCGGTATAAGATGGAGTGGAATTCAGAGGAAGGGAGATAATATTAGTCCCCGGCGAAAGCTCGACACTTACTGTGAGTGTGGGGAGTCCTTGGGACTCATCATCGTGGGGGAGATCGGTGACACGTTTCGTAAGATATGTTGAGATAGTCACTACCCCAACATCTGGATTGTCCTGCTGATCGAAGATCCTGGTGAGATTTGCCGTCTCGCCCTGGAGTTCTGCCGTTGTGGGATTGCCCCAGTAGTTGTCATCTGCGACAACCTCGACACTTGATCTATTTTCAAGTTCGTAAGTCTTATTGTCGAAGATATCGTTGAGCGTAATGCCCTTGATTGCCTCAGCAGCGGAATCCAGGATGCAAATACCCACGTCGTTCCCCGCTACCAGATTCCTGTTGAAACCGTCAATACCGCATGGAGAAACCCCCGCGCCGGCATTATCGGTGATCTCTGAGTCTGCTATACTAATGTAGCCCTGGTTATATACCCCGTCACCGGAGTTTTCCTTGATTTCGCACCTGTTGATGCTGGTGTTGTTTTCATTCCAGCTACTTATTATAGAACCAACAACTTCGACGCCTGCTCTAAGATTATCTGTAATGGTGGATTCGCTGAGGGTGACTGTTTTGTAGTTGTATCTATGGTGGTCGAAATAAGATGATGCATTACCACTTAACCTGAGGCCGGCGCCTCTATTTTCGGTAATAGTGCAATTTCTGACAACTGCTGTGTTGTAGCAGGAATATGTATGGCTGGAGGCACCCCATGCACTTGCATTCCCACTCACCTGCAATCCCACACCGCCATTTTGAGTGATCACACAGTCACTAATAGTCAGGGTGTTGCGATTATGATGGTCGCGATCAGCGTTATTGATCACACTCACACCTACGCCAGCATTGTTGGAGATCTTACAATCAGCAATAGTGGCGGTGTTGGTCATATAACCACTCTCATCCAGTTTCATACCGCCGCTCACATTGATCCCGGCGTCCCCGTTGTCAGTGATAGTTGAGCCAGTGACAGTAACAGTGCTGTTTACATCCACGCCCATTCCGCCATTGAACGTTATCGTGCAGTCTTCGATTGTGGTTGTCCCTTCCATGTCTATCCCGGTGTCGCTGTTGAAAGTAATATTGCACCTGTCAATCATTGTAGTTCCGCTTCCTGAGATGCCATATCCACCGTTGAAATTGATCTCACAGTTCTCTGCCCGGACGCCGTTCTCACAGTAAATACCACTGTTAGTATTGCCCTCAAAGCGACAGCCGACAAACTTTGATGAACTCTTGAGCGAAGCGCCATAATCTGAATTACCGGTAAATGAGCAGTTTTCCACAGCTTTGGGAACAGATCCCTCCACACTCAAACCGATCACACCAGCACTTTGGTCACAATACTTGAGGGTCAGTATTCCCATCACATTTCGAATACCGTACCACTTTCCTTCGGAAGTGAATGTGATATGCTCCGATTCCGTCCCTGAAGCATCAAGTATTCCACCTTCAATGATTATCTCGATCAAGGTTTCATCAACGCCACTCTCTTGATCGTCAGCATCCGGTTGAGCTTTAACAATCGTTCCGGGAAGAATAGTGAGAGTTGCGCCGCCGGCTACCACCACATCCCCTGTAAGCATTACTTCCCCTGACCAGGTCTCCGATACTGTGATGACGCCGGACGTTGTCTCAGCGCCTGCTCCAAGAGCGATAATCAGAAGAGAGAGAGACGTGAAAAACAATACCAAAATACGCTTCATTTCTGATCTCCTATTCTTTTTATAGTATACATCGGCCTGATACAACCGCCGAATGCTAAACATATTGTGACAAATCAGAAAAGTTCTCTTAAAATGCCCGACTCAGTCGGATTCCTCCGGGCGTTATTAGGTCCAGACTCAACGTTGGACTCTCCAGTTCGGACTGCTGCCGCTTTTCTTGATATTGATCCGCATCATATACGGCAAGCGCTGTATTGAGAATCCATAGCCCGCCGAAGGCAGCACCGGACCACGCACGAAGTTGGTTAGGACGTACCGTATCATCGTATGCTGCATCGAGTTCTTCCCGGCTAACGCCGCGAAGCCCCTCATAATATTTGTGCTTATCGCGATAGTCATCCCACGACCAAGCCCAAGCCATTCCCAGAGCTGCTTGGACGACTGTTAGCCACCGCCGTTTCTTTACATAGTGCTGTCCACCGCTCGGCACTGCTGAAGCAATTAAGGCCAACCATTTACTCCGATATGGAACACCCGTGACTGTATCAGACCACATAAGTTCGCTCTTGCGGTTGAGATTTAGTGTTAACGTGACACTATTCCCGGCAGTCTCATATGTGCCATCGAGAGCCGCTTCCGCATCACTGTCTATGCCCATAAGAGTAAGAACTCTTGTCCTGTCAATCGCTCCGCGCAGAACGTTATCCACTTTCTTAGAAATACTCTCCATTTTGGTCTTCGGCTTTCCCTGCCAGAACTCTATCTTGGCAGATTTAGCAGATTCTGCTCTAGCCATCAGTGAATACATCAACTGACGGAGTGCATGGTTCAATTCACTGGAGTCTTGTCTGGGAAGCCTTGAGAGCCTTTCTCTTGCTCTTTTCATCTCTGCGGCAATCTGCTCAGTGTTACACTCAACGAGAATATAGACAGTATACAACCCTCTCTTTTTTTCTACATAGTTCTCGACCGTATGGGCACCCTTCACCACATGTTTGAAGCTGGTCTTTAACTGCCGGCCAATCTCCGGATCATACACCTCATGCTTCACAGCATATCTCTCCACATCCCGCGCCTCAACCACTGTCCCCAGGATACTGGCAATTTTCAGGATGGCGTCCAGATAAGCATCGCGAAAGGCCTCCTGTATTTCAGAGGCCGGTTTTGAGATCCCAAGAAATTGGTCTTTCCTCAAAGTACCATCTATCCAGTCGGGCGTAAGCTGCGGCCAACGCTCGTCGGGCTCTGGTGGACTGATCTGGCGTGCAGAACAGCCCGCCAGAAAAGCGATACTTATTAAGACTAGCAAAATTTTTAACATTCTCTATCCTCCAGGCTGACGCAAGACTATCGGCGGCTGCCCATCCATGTATAGCCAGGGGTTCTGCCCGTGTTCAGATGGTCGATATTTCTGGCTCCATGCCGAGACCTGCTTCCGTATATAGGTTGCCAGACTGGTGACTGTTATCCGACCGCCCGGATCAGCCGCTTCGCCCTGAAACCCACGAACCAGGTAATAACTGAAGATTCCTTGTTGCTTCTCAGGGATTTCATATGCTCGTTCACCAATGCTGCATGCATATAATACCGCGAAATTCTGTTGTCCCGTCCCGGGTTTGACTTCCATAGCTTTGACAAAGCCTTTTGTAAGAAGGTTATCAGCGGCTCCCTTACTAGCTTCAGGGTCGTTGCGACAGCTATCCAGAAACAGTATTACATTCCTGGCTTTACACTTGCTCAACAATGAGTGTATACGCTCTAGTGGAATGCTGCTGGTCTCTAACGTTTCAGTATAGCGAAGATCGGCATTAACTGGAAGCAAATAATGCTTTCCGTCTCTGCTGATGCCGTGACCGGAGAAAGAGAAGATTAATGTGTCCTCAGGGCCAACCTGCTCTGTTAAGCGTTTCAATTGAAATATTATATTCTCTTCTGTTGGTTCATCATCATATTCCATACCGTGGGTCATTAACCATACCTGCTGTTCAGGCGTAACTTTTCTGAGTTCGTTGGCAAGCAATCGCACGTCCGACTCGGCATATAGAAGCGGCGTAATATTGAGATTTCTGTATTTGTTGATCCCAACGAGCAATGCCCATATATTGCCTCTCCGTTTGAATCGCTCGAGTTCATTCCCCAGCAAGCTGCTCTGAGTCTGAAGCTCCGTTCTCCTATTTACATTCTCCTCTGTCTGAGCCGCGTCATCAACAGTTTTCTTCACTTGCCTCAATACCTTCAGCGTTGCCTCTTGAGAGACCGCCGCAACCTGAGGCCGAGGGTATTTCACCAAAATCTGGACTCGGTAGTAATAGCTCCAGAACCCTCGCTCGCGCCTTCTAAAATGCTCGACGTAAAACTTACCTGGGTAGGCTTTGCTCACGAGACCCTTTGAGACGACCTCCCTGACAGTGTCCTCTGCGATCTCCGTGTCATAGATACCGGAACTCGCACCTGAGTATTCTATAGATTCTTTGATACGGCTGCTTACATGAGCAAGTAGATAATTACCAATAGTTATCAGAGCATCTTGGTATGCCAGGCGTTCTGCCTCCCTTTTATTGGCTGCATCAAGTGATGTGCCTTTGAAGGCGAGGTACTCATGGTCTGATTCGCTCTCCGGTTCGACAGTCCACTGAGGCCGCACATCAGGTGATGCTCTAATCAACTCAATCTGTCCATCCTCTAATTGTGCGTCTATTGTTGACTGACCTGACATCACAGGTGGCGTTTTGCCAACACATGCAGCTAACAGGAATGACAGCGCCAACAGGACATTCAGAATCCACATAAATCTCATTGCTTGAAACATTTTGATCCCCCACGATAATCAAGTGATCCAACCAGGCATTTGCCCACCAAAAGAGCTAAAGATCAGACATTCGTATATATAGTGTGAAAGTTCCAGCAGGTGTTACCGGGAACACAAGTTTTTCCGCCCTACCGATTCTCAAGCCACTGCACTTGATTCCCCTCTGCAATGCAAACATATATTTTCTGCCCATCTTGAGTGACGGCGATGCCAAATGGATCAGAGCCTACTCTGACTGATGCCGCTTTGCCGGATGCAGGATGCCACATCCACACCAGGTCTTCCGCTGTATCAGTAGCATAGACGAGGTCACCGTCATCGCCAGGTAATTGAGCCACTGCAACACATCCAAAACGAGAATCAGGCTGAGAAAATCTATCCACTACAACCCGGTTGCGCGTATCAACACGCGAAATTCTTCCGGCATCAGCAGTATATACATATCTCCCATCAGGGCTAATGGCCACTCCCTGTGGGTTAGGGCCGACAAGAATGACTGAACCTATGCCCGTATCGAGGTCAATCAATGAAAGACTATCTCCATCGTAATTGCTCACATACAGAACATCATCATGCGGATCCACTACAACGCCATAGGGAAACTGCCCAACAACTATTCGACGCTCTATTCGCCGTGTATCAATATCCAGTATGGCAACCTGATTCCCACATATATCATCCTGGAGCGTTGCATATAACTTGCCGCGATGTATGGTCAGATACGCTGGCATACATAGCACCTCGATGCTTGTAATCACTTTGCGCTGAAACGTATCAATGATACTGATAGTATTATCCCAACTATTTGCCACGAAGAGCTCACCATCTGCATATGCCGCGCCCAGAGGTACTTTTCCCACGTCGATGGTATCCACTTCTCTATTGATCTGCATATCCACAACCGAGATAAAATTGCCGTCCCGGTTTACAACAAAGCCATATTCTTCATCGTCGCTTAACACGATACTCCAGGGCGTATCAAATCCAAAATTAGAATCAACTTCTCCAGCAAAATGAGGAATCGGGATAAGACTAATGGTGCCAATATCACCGGTACATTTGCCAGTTGATATGTCTCCCTCGCTGGACAGAAAATCAATGTGGTTTGCCGTCCAGCTATAGTTTCCCTCCACCTCATACGGAATCGTGAAGAAGCCGTTGCTGTCAGTTTCAGCCATTCCTATATCTGTTATAACTGCAACTTTGGAAATGCCCTGCCCAGTGAAGATATTCACACAACGGCCCTCCAGATACCCCGCACGAAAGAGCCGCACAGATGCCTTGATTTCAGCTTGACTCCCGCTGAATTTGAAGATGATTTCTGCACCATGCTTACCGCATGGAGAATTCAATTGAATAGCTCGCACCTCCAATTGCGTGGATTCGCCTGGAGTAAGACGTCCCGACTTCGGATTTACAGATAGCCACGATTCTGTAGCATTGGCCTCCCAGGATATATCACTCTTGCCAGGATATTCTAGCCGGAGATCCCATGTCCAGTTATTTGACTTATCCAAATCTATAGGTAAAGGGTTGATATTCACCACAGATTCGTACCATATCTTAGTTAATGACTCTGACATGGAACCAACTAGCCCACAGCCTAGCTCGTCGCAAGGACCGACCCCACGTACCCAGTATTGATACTCTACCCCGTCAGCAACATTTGTATCTACAAACTGAGCTTCCTGCGATGTAGCGAAAGGATCATTTTGTGTAGCAGGCTCGCGAAAAATCTCGTATATTGATGCATAGGTACTGGGATTCCATGTGAGAAGTATACTATCTGGCTGATTCTGTGCCTTTAGTCCCGCGGGTTTTGCAGGTTCCATCTGATCTTCCAGCGGATTACTGCGCTGATTATCGCAAGCGATAAAAAGACAACATATCAGAATGTATAACAGCGAAGTTGATAGGACTTTATTCATAGCATTCTACCTCGACTTTGGACTATGCCTTACTGTCAAATTCCATGCTGCGGCAGACAAGTCTTGCACAGAGTTCCAGAATTCAAAGGCCTGAGTGAGTTCACCGCGGCAGGCATAAAGCACACCCAAACTATTTTTCAGTCCAGCATGCGATAAGTCTATTGTCAGTCCTCTGCGATACATATCCTCTGCACGCTGGCTATCTCCCGATGCCAATGAAATGTCTCCCAGAACTTGATACACTCCTGCGCAATCAGGATTGAGGTGCAGCAGGATATGAGCCTGACGACGTGCGCGGTTCCACCATCTTAGCGCTTCATCAGGAATTGCGATAAAGCGTGAAGGAAAGTCCTCCAATTCGGGTTCTGTCTTTATATCATGCGACAGGTGCCATGGCGCCCACGGAATTCTGGGAAGTACCGAAGCGCCTCTCAGGAAATACAAGATGCAGAGGTTTTCCAGTGCTGCACCATCATTGGGGAAAAGTCTCAGATATACCTCAAATGCGCGGGCCGCCCGTTCCAAATTCCCATCCTTAAACGCGTGCACTCCTCGCTCAAATGATTCATAGGCTTCTCGCATGGACCCCTCAAGTAAGCTCCGTAGTAGTTGCTGCCGCTCTTCCAGACTCGGATGGTCGCCATTGGTGTCCCAATCTCCCTCTGCCTGGATTATCGCTTTACACCATTCAATAGATGCATAGGGATTATAGCCGGAGCGATAGGCAAAAAGCAACCCCTGTCGATCTGCATTTACCTCGGCAGCGCGTCCCAGACTGGATCGGATGCGCACCCAGGGAACACTTTGCTCTGGCAGAAGCTCCGAAACCAATTGCCGGATCTTCTCGGAACGTTTGTAGTCATTCTGCAGGATGTGTACCCATTCATGTCCCAGTATGAAGGCTAATACATCATCGGCTATTGGCCGCAAGTTCGGGTTTCGGTCCACGAATTCCACTAATCCCGTCGTGACAAACAGGGAATCTGGCGGCATACTCCAGGCATTCAGGTGTTCATTTGCCAATAGGTATACCTGGGGCAACACGTTTGCCAGACCGTTGTGTCTGTGCAAACGAGAAATGATTTCATCAAGCCGCCTCAGGACTTCTGTATCTTCCACCTCTGGCCCATATTCTTCCACAAACCTCTGAAGATCAAGTTCCTCATCGCCGCTACGTTCTGGCAAATCAGTTTTGATCCTGAGCATGCGTTCAGCCTGCTCCGCTTCTACGCTATCTGGTACAAGCTCGGCTACCATTTGGAAGTATCCTCGTGCTTCTGGATAGTTTCCCAACTCCTGATGAATCTGGCCCAGGAGGAATAGAGGAGGAACCCAACCTTGCTCTTTTTCTACGACCGCATGTGCTTCCTGCAACGCCTGCTGTAGTTTTTCCTGTTTCCAGTAGAGATTTGCCAGCGCCAGACGGGCCTCGGGCAAAGATTCAGCCTGCCGCCAATACCCCTCGGAGCATTCTTCCTTCTTTTTTGGATCTCTATATCCACAGATGCATCCACGCCAATAGGAGATTTCTGTCCAGTTGGGAGAGCGTTTCTCTGCCTCATCCAGGAATTGCCACGCACGGCTGAATTCGCCGTTGCGCAGCACTGTGATAGCCATGTTTAGCATCTTTCCTGCTTCACCGTGCTCAAGTTCCCTGAGGCGTTCCTGTACCTTTATACGATGGTGAGAGTTAGGAGCCTGTCTGAGGAAACGGCGATAGTAGCTGATCGCCATTTCAGCATCCGATGATTTTGTCTCCACCATATAGCGATCGTATGCACATTGTCCCCATAACAAGTTTACGCGTGGATCGTTAGCCGATTGGTTCCTCGCATCTAGCAATAGTTTGAGCGATTTTTCCCAACGTCTCCGCTGACGACTAATATCCGCAAGCAGCAAAAGGCTGTTCACATCCCTGTTTCGGTTAAGCAAACTCTCTGCCAATTCCCAGCGGGGTGGCTTACACTGAGTAGCAGCATAGGCGGCTTTATATCGGTATGATTCGTTAGCGTTTAGCTCGTTTGCCTTCTCGTAGTAGTCCAGTGCTTTTTCCCAATCACGCTCCAGTTCGTATATCTCGGCTTTCTCAAACACTAATTGTGCCAACTCATCATCACTCACGTCGGCTAGCACAACACCCGGAAAGCCACCAAGAAATACCATGATGGTTAGCATTTTTGCCCAGCGCATAATAACTCCTTGTTGGCATTGGTCATGTATTTTGGGACGGCTAACAAACATATCACTGCCCAACCCATCGGACCAACACAATTCTATCTTTATACAACACAATCCAGATATTACGGTTAGATGAATCATTGTTAGATTTTATATCCGCATATAGTGAATCTTCTACCATTAGCGTTTGCGGAGGCGAAGTTAGGGAGATTTTCTGTCGCGCTAGAGCTTGCGATAGCTCACTCCAGAATTGGTCTGTTGGCTTCGGGTCTTGTAACACCCGTATCAATTCAGGGGTTAAGAAGCCAAGATGCCAATGAACCTGTTGCGACTGCAAAGCGGGTGGCGTCTCGAGATCCTGCAAATGCTCAAGTGGTTTCTCATCTCCCCACACGAGGTAGGAGACGCCTGATATTTGAAAAGAAGCATCTGGGAATCTAGTTTGAAATATCTGCCAGAAAAACATCCCCACAATCATTAGCACAAGCGCACCACTAAATAACAGAACTGGAGTCCGGACAGGATGTTTCCATGCGCTAATAGCTTCCCACCATTTCGGTTCCATCTTGATAACTGCACCTCGCTCTTCGATTACCGACTGTAGCGCGGAAGACATTTTGAACTCAGGAATTATCTCCGGATCAGGATTTATCCTGTCTCCTGCCTGCCGTAGCATATTATAAGTTTTCAGCCACTCCTGGCATTCCGCACATGAATAAATATGTTCTTCGATACGTTCACGATTGGCAGAATCTTCCATCTCACCATCAGCATAAATGATGATTTCACTTTCCTTTGTGCATTTCATAATAGTACCTCATAATTGCTTTACAGGCCATTTCTTCCCTAATATTATGTTTATTAAGAAATATCTTCATAGCATTGACCGCTTTGTATAGTTGCTGGCGAGATGTATTTGCATTCTTGATGCCCATTCTTACTGCGATCTCTTCATGTGGCAGCTTCTCAATTTTCGCTAATCTGATGATTTTCCAGTGGTTTGGTCTGTGATCAAAACACATACTGATCTTTCCCAAGGCTATAGCTATATCTCCCTCATCTTCCTCCTCAAGCAGCGATCTTAGTGGATCTGTCCCAGGCGATGGAAGTTCCTGAATATGCTCATCCTCTTCATTCCCTTTTTTCGGCTGTATCATATGCTCCCTGTCTTTTTGCCTTTGCTTGATCCATTGACTGGAAATGTTTCCCGCAATTCCGTGGATATATGAATACAAAGATTCAGGCATGAAGTAGATATTTAGCCTATCTTCTTCTTTTCTGATAAAATATTCAATTTTTGAGCTTTTTCGTGCTCCTTTATCTGTTATCACCCATCTCTTTCCCTTTTTCCTGACTGAAATGGTAGCGTTATCAGAAATTGGTGAGCCGCTGGTCTCAAATTCCTGTCGCAAATCCTGTGATAGCTCCCTGTTGTTTAGCTCCCTCTGAAACCCCAATTCAACTCCAAAGCTAGGATAGAACAGCCGCTCACATGCCGCTAGAAGGACCGCCTGCACCAAATCTTCTGCATCCATCGCGTTGTTATTACATGTATACATGGCTTTCAGAAAAAGACAAGGGCTAATCCTGGTGAACAGTTCATTCCATAGAGATAGACTCTCAGAATGCCTTCGGATCTCGCTCTCAAGCTGTTTATCAGATAGGTTGCCCATATCCTGATTCATATCGGCTCCAGTATATCTGTGTGTGTGTTCTGTGAAATGTTACCCTCTTTTTTCAGGACAAGACATGCCCTTATATGAGCATCCATTCAAGTTTGCCGCATCCACCACCGCGGTTATCATTGTAAGACTATGCCAATTTTGCAGCAGAAAAGCACCATACCGTTGTGCTTTTGGTCAATCCACGCCAAAGGCTATAATCCGGTAGCTATCTAAGAAACAAGCCAAACAAGCTGCTGACGCTGATTTAGCAGTATAATCGAATGAAAATGCCCGCAGGGAATGTGTAAGCAAATAAAAGCCGCCTATTTCTCAAAAGAGGTTTGATATACCATTTGTATACCCCGAGGCCAATCCAAATTTCGGCCATTCTGTGAACAACCCTCGTTACGCTTGTAAAGTATACCTCTTGTTGATCTTTGCGTAAAGCGAAAAATGTCATTTACTCACATGTGCGTGGTACGTCTTTCTGAATGGCAGATTCTGAGCTTCTGCAATGCGCTCAAGCTCAGGTATAGCTTCATAGGCTACGCAACGCTGTCCCTTGCCATTCAGGAATACACGATATTTTGTCATTGACATTTGCACCTCCTGTGGTAGAATATCTAATCAAGAGTATAGCACAAATAAGCAGTGTTGAAAGCTAAGTTGTCAGTGTTCCATTGACAACCTGATTTTTCATAGTACCACATGCTACCAGCTTGTATAAGTACCACATGCTACCAGCTTGTATAAGTACCACATGCTACCAGCTTGTATAAGTACCACATGCTACCAGCTTGTATAAGTACCACAAGCTACCAGCTTGTATAAGTACCACAAGCTACCAGCTTGTATAAGTACCACAAGCTACCAGCTTGTATAAGTACCACAAGCTACCAGCTTGTATAAGT
>SDBT01008188.1_pt1 | contig 17103 bp, 10 predicted proteins | sample 2277101 | NCBI WGS metagenome assembly SDBT01 (sample SAMN10404973, study PRJNA504765) | marine sediment metagenome | isolation source: marine sediment core GS10_PC15, 103 cmbsf | place: Arctic Ocean: Southern Knipovich Ridge | collected 2010
CCACTGATCGCGTCGATTCCAAGATCATCACATAAGTTAATACATTTGAATACAGAAGGCCAGTCAGCATTACCACAAGCAGTTCCAAATCCGTAGAGAAGCTCAACATCAATACTTGCAATAAGGTTTGGCCAATCATCATGAGTTTTAGGAACCTTTGCTAAGTGATCGCATGCAATTGAGCATTGAGAACAAGCAACTTTCTTAACTACCCAATCTTTATTTAGGGTTTCTCCTGTAAATTCATTATTTGTAATTTTATCCCATGTACCTTCACGATAATTGTGAGTAGGCATCATTCCAAGCTTATTATAACTTGTTAATCCTGCTGGAGTCCCTAAATCTCTGTATTTAGCTGTAGCTGGACCATTTGCTACTTTAATTAATTTTTTCGCAATTTTATAGAATTCAACCGGTTGAGCAACTTTGATTCCTTTAGTTCCTCTGAAGGCAATAGCTTTTAGATTTTTAGAACCCATAACTGCTCCCATTCCCGTTCGTCCAGCTTGACGATTGCGATCATTAGTTATACATGCCATTTTACTCATACGTTCCCCTGCTGGACCAATAGTCATAACAGCAAGTCGTTGATCTTGGAATTCTTCTCGTAAAATATCCTCAGTATCAAAACAGCCCTTGCCCCACACATTTTTAGCTGATTGCAAGTATCTATCATCGTCATCTACGACTAAATAAACAGGTTCCGGGGATTTTCCTTTAACTACTATTACATTAATTCCCGCACGTCGGGCTTGAGCTGCTACACTACCAGAAGAAATAGCCATTCCAAACATTCCTGTTAATGGAGATTTTGCAAATACGCCATATTTTGAACTCGTGGGCAAAAGAGTCGTTGGAAAAGGTCCTTGAGCATAAACAAAGATATTATCTGGACTTAATGGATCCACTCCGGGCTTTAATTCATCCCATAGGATTTTAGCACCGAAACCGTAACCACCAATCCAATCGCGACAGAATTCTGTTGATAATTCACTCTGATCTATTTTCCCTGTAGTTAAATCAACATCAAGACGTAATTGAGAGTATCCTAGTGCTTTATCGGGTACTGCTAATTCTTTTGATTTACTCATTTTTTTCACAATTTATTTTTTGTGTTTTAAATTTTGGTTTGATTATATTTATGAAAAAAGAAGGTGACAATATTTATTAGGTTTCTTCTTAACTTTTAAAACATCTTAATCCTAACAATTGAAATTCTGTAGTTAAACTTTTCATGAATTGTCAAGACTTTAAAAGCGTAGTTCAAAGTTTTAGGAGTGGATTAAATGGGATTTTTTTGAAATAGAGGAAAAATGTAAAGAAGAAAATTTAGTTTTTTAAATTAAAAAGAGTTGCTTTCCTATGAAACTCACTAAATCTGTAATAATGATCTTATTTTTTAATTCTTTATGTTCATTCAAATAACAATTCAAATGTGCGAGACATTTCGGACAGGCAGTAATCAAATACTCCGCACTAGTGGCAATTGCTTCATTAATTCGTTTTTTCTGTAATTGTTTTGATTCTTCACTACAAGAGATGTAAGCAGAAACTCCACAGCAATCTGCGTCTTGCTTATTATTTTCCATTTCAGTTAATTCTATGAAAGGAATTTGCTTTAAAACTTCACGAGGAGCGTCAAAAACATCACTCATCCTTCCAAGTCGACATGGGTCATGATAAGTAACTTTTATTTTCTCTTGATTTGGGATCATCATATTCTCTAAAAGCTTTTCTTTTAGTATGTATTCTGAGATGTGATATATTTCAAAACCAAAATCTTCTGGTTCTTTAAATAGCTTTTTATAATCATTTTTCCATGTATAATATCCTTCAGCACAATTGAATATTAGGGTTTTGACTCCAGCTTCTTTAAATAACGTTACATTATACCTTGCTAATTTTTCGAATGATTCAATATCACCCTGCCACAGGAGATCATGTCCACAGCATTTTTCACTCGCTAGCGCGACTGGTTTAATATCATTCTGATTTAAAATACCTATAACTGCTTTTGGAATTTCTAAATAATCAATGGAGTTTTGAGATAGTATATTTCCTTGATCACCAAAATGACTTATCATTACTCCAGAGCCGTCGTCAACATAATCTTCGAGAATTTGATCATAACTGCAACAACTGTTGCAATTTAAGCATCTATCCGCTTCTTTCATTGCTTCTTCTTCAGAGTATCCTAACTCTATCTCATCAAAACAAGAAAGCCTTTGCTTACCTGGCATAAAAGTCATATTCACACTAGATTGATTATCAATTTGTTTTTTAGGAATTGAAGATCGTTTAAAATCTTTCTTTCTGAGTCGTCCCTCCTTTAAATTAACTCCTCGGAAATATCGATCAATAGAGTACGCTGCTTCTCTACCATCACCTATTGCGTCAACGGCGCACATTAACGAACTATATATGATATCACCTCCAGCAAAGACACCAGGAATGCCTGTTTCATAGGTTAGTTCATCGACAACAATTTTGCCCCTCTCAATCTTTAATTTATTTTCTGTTGCTGTATTAATAGGTTCAACATCCAAGCCCTGGCCAATGGCGATTACAATGTCATCGACAACTATTTTAAAATCTGAACCTTCAACTTTGCTTAATGGTCTTCTTCCCGTTTGAGGATCAGGTTCTCCCCATTCAATTTTATAGCAATTTAGAGCTAAATTTCCGTTTGGTTCTTGTGTGATTTTTGCTGTTGAGGTTTCAAAATGGTATTCCATTACTTGCCTTTCGGCATCATGGATGTCTTTAAGCACATTTTTAAGAACTTCCTCAGTTAGTATATCGACAAGATCTACTTTTGAAGCACCTAACCGAAGAGCTGTCTCTCCAACATCTACTGCAACAGCTCCTCCTCCTATAATTCCAAAGGTTTTACCTTTAAATTCTTCCGGATTTTCTGTGTAATTATATTTCCGTTTCATCAGAAAATCCAAGGCAACATCGACATTTGGTAGATCTTCTCCTTCAAGTTTTAAAGTTTTTGGGATATATAAACCTACAGCAATAAAAACGGCTTCAAAACCTTCTTTTTTAAGATCTTCAAGAGTGAAATCAGGACCAAACGGTTTGTTAAATACGATATCAACTCCCATGCTTTTTATAATATCAACATCATGATCAAGATTTTCATCTGATAACCTATATTGAGGAACACCATATCTTACTGCTCCTCCAGTCTTATCACCTTTTTCGAATATTGTGGGTTTGTATCCCATTCTAGCGAGAAAATAAGCGGCAGATAATCCTCCCGGACCTGCACCTATAATCGCCACCTTTTCTTTGGTCTGTGGTACTGGTTTTATTTTACTTAGATTTGGATTATTTGTTTCCCAATCTGAAACAAACCCTTTCAATTCACGAATGGCAACAGGATCATCGATAAACTGACGGTTACAATTTAAAGTACATTGAGCTGTACAAATCCTACCGCATAGAAATGGTAATGGGTTCTGTTCCCTTATTAAATCTATGGCTTCTTGAAATTTACCTTCAGCAATTAGAGATACATATCCTTGTACATCTACCCCTGCGGGGCAACCGACTACACAGGGAGCGACGCCAGTAAAGAATGGAGTACAGCCCACAAAATACCCGATTTCTCCTTTGTCAGAGATCTTTAAATTAGTCCCCTTAAGAAACCCAAGTTTATTAGTAAATTTTACTTTATCATTAGCCATCAAGTATGGTAAACTTGAATATACTCTATTATGATGGCAATCAAGCATATCATTCTGTAGTGGTTCATACTCAGAAGCGAGGGATCGTAAATCTTTTATTAATTGAGTAAAATTAACCCCCGTGTTATCCTTTGTCATGGGACAATATATAGTACAGAGACCACATGTAAGACATTTCCATATATTATTGTTCTTCAAAGCTTCTTCTGGCGTGAGGAACGTTAAATCAGTGATTAAAGTTCTTGGGTAAAAAGTTCCAAGATATGCTGTTGGGCATACATTATTACAGCGATTACATGCGTAGCAATAATTAGCTGCAAAATTTACTTTTTTAAGAATCTCAATAGAAGCTTTACCCTTAATTTTAACAACAGATTCTTTATTATTAGATACAGTCATTTTGATTCTCAATACTCTTAGATTACTGTTTAATATTTAAAAAAAGTGTTATTCTAATTTGAATATAACTGTTATATTTTGATCTTGAAATACTAATTTTTATTATAAGATTGATTTAAATTTGAGAGTTTATTTTGGTTAACAAAAATGCCTAATGTCAATTATGGAGAATAAATAGTCCAGAACAATGTTATTAGACTATTTTGTAAGTACCCTTATTTAAATTTTGGTTTTAAACTAGTTTTAAATAGCAATTGTTTCTTTTTTTTTCTGTATATTTATGAGTTTTGGAGCAAGGTTAGAAAAATGAAGAAAAATTGTTGGGAAGTAAAAAATTGTGGTCGAGAGGTAAATGGAGCAAAATCATTAAATTTGGGAGTTTGCATTGCTGTTACTGAATCTCGTCTAAATGGTGTTCATGATGGTCAAAATGCAGGTCGATCTTGCTGGGTTGTGGCAGGTACATTATGTGGGGGTAAACCTCAAGGTACTTTTGCTCAAAAAGAGCAGAATTGTATAAAATGTGATTTTTATAAGACTGTTCGTGAAGAAGAAGGAAGCACGTTTAGACTTTCAGGAGGATTATTGGAACAGCTCCATTAGTTTACTGAAAAGGATTGATAAGCAAATTAAGTGGCCTTTCATGAAATTACTGTGAAATAACCAAATTTTATTTAAACTTATTTCAAAAAAAATTTTATTACAATTTCCAAAAATTTAAGAGTTAAAGGGCTCTCCCCTTAATTTGATAATAAAAAAATTTGTTAAGAATTTCTTAAATTAAATAGAAATACAGAATTTCATAATTTAAAATTTGAAATAATTATCTTATTTCATAAAATCGGTCATAGGTAGACACTATCCATTGGAACGTATTGCCGAGGCTTATGGCTATTTTGACAAAGGGCAGAAAACAGGAAATGTAGTCATAAATGTGGATATTTCTATAGTCAATAGACATAATCTTATTAAAACCCTAATCTGTATGAAAAATGTATGAAATTTAAAAAATAAGAATTTTTTAAAAAAAGGTGATAAAAAACTTTATGAAAGCGATTGTATGGACAAAGTACGGACCTCCAGAGGTTCTCCAGCTCAAAGAGGTTGAAAAACCTATCCCCATGGACAATGAGGTATTAATAAGGATATATGCAACAACAGTAACAGCAGGGGACTGCGAAATGCGATGTATGAAAACCGCACTTCGTTTCCGTTTCCTAATGCGAATGTATGTGGGTCTCAGAAAACCAAAGAGAATAACTATACTAGGGATGGAGTTAGCCGGGGAAATTGAATCAGTAGGCAAAGATGTAAAACTATTTAAAGAAGGTGACCAAGTTTTTGCAGCTACCGGTTTTCTTGGTATGGGTACTTGTGCTGAGTACATATGTCTATCTGAAGAGCAAGGAGAGCTTGGGGAAGCGCTACTGGCAATAAAACCAACTAATATGAGCTATGAGGAAGCCACCCCCGTTCCTGTTGGAGGACTTGAAGCATTGCATTTTATTAGACAAGGAAATATTCAGAGCGGACAAAAGGTTCTAATTAATGGTGCGGGTGGAACTATAGGTACTTTTGCAGTACAGCTTGCCAAGTACTTTGGAGCTGAAGTGACTGGTGTGGATAGTACGGAGAAATTGGATATGGTGCGATCGATTGGTGCAGACCAGGTCATTGATTACACTCAAAAGGATTTTACCAAAAGCGGTGAGACTTATGATTTTATTCTTGACATAGTAAGCAAGAGTTCGTTTTCAGGTAGTATAAGATCGCTAAATCAAAACGGACGCTATCTTATAGCTAACCCTGGGCTGTCACAGAGTGTTCGAAGGCGAAAGATTTCAAAGAAAAGCAGCAAGAAAGTGATATTCGGGGCAGCACACCCAAAAACTGAAGATTTACTCTTCCTCAAAGATCTAATTGAGGCGGGAAAGATAAAATCGGTCATAGATAGACGCTATCCGCTGGAACAGACTGCCGAGGCCCACAGGTATGTTGAAACAGGAGAGAAAACAGGAAATGTAGTCATAACTGTGGAACATAACAAGAGACCCAAATAATAAAAAAGTTAGAAGTCCCTGCCTCAAGGTCTTTAGATTAGATACTCATTTTATTATCACTCATATTAATGTTTATGTTGGAGTAAAAGCATTCACTATTGCTAATGGTGAGTTTACTTAAGGTCAAATGGATTATATAAAATTTAATTATTTGAATAAACTTTCCTAGCAATAAGATTTACAAATGCCTTTATTTTTTCTTCAGTTTTAGTTTTAGGGACGAAAAGGGTCCCATTATAGGTCAGGGCAAGTAGCTTATTTATTTGTGATCTTGGTTTTTTAATTATAGTTTCAATGTTTTCTAACAAAGTCTCAACATCGGTCTTATCATTTTCAATACCAAAGCTTACTCTTAATAATCCAGGAAGTAACATTCTAGTTTTTTCAGGAATTATAATAGAAGTCATCTGGGCTCCGAGGCTTCTAATTTTTTGAATTTTAAGTATTTGTTGAATTAATATATGGGCACAAAAACAACCACTGCGAATACCTATCCCTCCATATTCTGCAAGTTCTTTTGCTGCAATATTATGTGGAACTTTTTTCAAGCTAAAAGAAACAATACTACCCCGATTATTGAATTTAGTTGAATTTAGATCTGTAACTCCAAATACTTCCACATCTTTTATCTCATTAAGTCTTTTTATAGTACGACGTGTCAAATCTTTTTCATACTCTTCGACAATTTCCATACCGATTTTTTTCAGAAGAAAGAGTGCTTTTCCCATTGTTGCAATACCTAAGACATTTTCTTCACCAGAAGAGAAAATTTCATCTAATTCATTACCTTCAAATTTTAGATGCCCTTTTTTTGCAATAAGTGCTCCACTCCCAAATGGTGCATAATTCTTATGTCCTGAGAATGCAAAATAGTCAATATCAAGATCGTTTATATCAATTTGGTGATGTGCAACTATTTGTGCACCATCGACAAGTAGATGAGCGTTATTCTGATGAGTAATTCGGCTTATCGATCGAAGATCAGTATAAGTTCCAAGAACATTAGACATACCACTTACAGCAACAATTTTGACTCGCTTATTACCTTGCTTATGATCTATATTATATTCCTTGAGGGTTGATTCTAATTCGTTTAAATCTATAAAACCTTCATCATCGATTGCGATTCTAATTAATGTTGAATTAGGAATTAGAAAAAAGGATATGTTAACTTATCGGCTTTCTCACTTCATAACAATTCCTTTTAAAGATAGTGGACTCTGGTATTTATTACAGGTTTTAAAAGCATTTATTAGAGGGTATGTAGGATTAAAATTCCCAAAAGCCAAAAAAGTTTAGTTAATTATTGTATTTAATGAAACTTATTTTCGACATGTAGATTTAATGCGATCTGGTTACCATTTTTATGTGGAATTAATGTTAGAAGCAACAGATTTTAAATAAATTTTCCCCTCATTACAAATTTCTATATAAGAAGGTTGCATGTGTTGCCACGAACCAGCATTTATTACTTCTACTTGCTGTTGGTTGATGGTTGCAGTGGATATATCCTTATAATGAAAATGACCATATATGAGGTGATTTATTTTTGAAAAATCATAGTCCTCATCCTCTAAAAACTCTTTTATTTCATCTAAAAAAAAATCAGGTTTATTTGCTCGTTGGTATGATTTCATTACCCTCATTTGCGTTTTGTAAAATTTAAATTCTAAATTACTTAATTCTGAAAAAACAGTATCCATTGACTCAATTGACTCCCCTTTTAACTTAGCTAATTCTTCTTTCATGTCTTCAAAATCAACAGGCTTAATTTTTCTTCCATTCTTTATAATTAGATTCCAAAAATAATCAAAAGTTTCTTTAATTTCAAACTTATCACTCTTGATTAATGATTTCCATAATTGTCCTACAAAAAACCGATATAATACACTCTCAAATTGATAACCGTGTACCATAAAACACCTATAATCACTATCTAAATCAAGGTCTATAATTTTTACTTTTTTAACAGGATTATTTTCAATTTGCTCTCGGGAATTGTATAATAATAGCATATTATCTGTATCGTCTTTTTTCAATAATGCATACTGATAATATAACTCGTTATCAAATAATTCCTTGAAATTACTATTACTAAATTTGTTTAAAAATTTCTCTTTTCGACGTTCAAATTTCTTATCATAATTTCCAGTAACAGGAATTTCATGATTTCCTAACAAAAATACAAGATTCATTTTCTTTTTAATTTCAAGTAAAAGTGTAAAAATTTCTTGAATTTTTTTTCTGCTCAAAAGAGTCCGAGGAAGGTCAGTACATAAATCAATGAAATCTCCTAATATCATAAACGCTTGTAGTTCATTTCCGAATTCTCCATTAATAATACGGTTTAAAAATTGAATAAATAAGTCTTTTTCACTATCTAATGAACCTAAATGTATATCTGAAACCACTAAAATTTTTGGTTTGATTTCACCCATTTTCAATCATTCCCATTAAACATAAATTGTTAATTTCTAATTATAATAGAATAAACTAGGATTATTAAAGAGAATTTTCAAAATATAAAATATAAAATCTGTTTTAATGATTTTACTGATTCAATAACAAAATGATGTAAAATAGATTACTTTTTGGGAATGATACCACATTTTCTAAGCCAAATTAATTAACGCAAAAAATAACAAATTTGTATTGAATTTTGATTGATTACGTCTAATCATCTCTTTCTTAAGGTCTTCAAATTGAAATGAGAGGTCATCTAACTTTTTCTCAATGAGTTTTATGTCACGATTTAGAAATTTAATTTCTTCATATAATTACTCAATTCTTTTAATTCTTTCTTGTTTTCTAGCTTGATCTGTTAAGTTCTTTATATTTCGGCGTTGTCTTTCAGTAGGTTTTTGATTTTCTTTTCTCTCTAACTTTTGTTTTAACATTTCAACTTTGATCTTGAGTAATTTTCTAGTATGAGCAAAAATTTTTTCTTTCTTCTTCTTTTCTTGATTATAAATTTTATCTTTAAAATTTCGATTTCTTTTTTCCAAAGGATGGTTTTTAACTTAATTTCATTTTTTGCTTTTTTCTGAAAGTTGTTTATTAAGCTACTATTTAACTTAATATCTTCAAAAGAATAACTCAGATCGAAGAATTTACTTTAATTTTTTATATAATCTAGAAAAAAATTCAAATACAAATTTATCTTAAAAAACTATAATGAAGATAATTCCTCCATTAAATAAATTCTCGTTTAAAGAATGGTGTATGTTAATAAGTAGCATCTTAAGTATATTTCTTTTATTGCAATATCATTTCCTTTTTGAATTCTTAATCCTCATGAAAAGACAACTTCCTTATGTTCTTATTATTTATCATTTAATAGGGATACCTATTGGATCTGTATTTTCTTTAAAGCTATTTTATAAAAAATTTAATAATTTTGCATGTTATCTCATTTCCAATGCTAGCATGATCATCTTTTTTATTTGTCTCATAATAATTGATCAACCATGGTTCGCACCAATAGGATTATTCGGAGCGGGTTTTAGTGTTGGAATAGTACTTGGTTTATTATATAAGCATTTTTATCCAATATTTAAAGAAACAAGATTCGCAGCACGATATTTTAGTACAGCTTTCATTTTCGTTGGCTTTCTTATTATGATTGAAGCTATAATTGATATCAACAAAAACCCTTTATTAGGAATAATTTTTTTCATTTTAGTGTATATTTTAATCTTCATATTTGCTATGTTGGGTAAGGAAGCTATAAGTAAATTACCGGTTCAAGAATTTCTGAATATTACTTCATATATTAAAGAAAAGAACGACATAGTTAAGATAAGTTTCGCTTTTTTCGCTGGTTTTTTATGGGTTAATATTTATTATGTTGCAATTCTATTCTTAGAAATAAATGGTCTGGATCCAAAGTTAACTATCTATGTAATTGTTTTTTGTATTTCGTTAATTATTTCTGCCTTTCCTGGAGGATTAATAGCAGATATGATAGGAAGGCGAATATCTATTTTAATTGGGTTAATATTTCAAGCGAGTGCCTTTTTAATTCTCTCATTTAATAGTCAAAATGAATTTATATTACTTTACATTGCTCCATTACTCTTAGGTGCCGGTTTAAGTTTGAGTCTCACAACCAGTTATTTAATTTATGGAGAGTTTTCCGAATATCGATATTTAAGAGATAATGGATCACTCTTTGTAGCTTTCATGATGAGTGGAAGTGTAATTGGTGTTATTATTGCAGAAATCATGAGACCTCTCTTTTTAGCGGAGCCTACCTATTTAACAGTAGTTTTACTTTTTGTTTTTATATTAGCTACTATTATCATAATTCAGATGAAAGAAACCCTCCCAACCAAAGTAGCGGTAAAATGGGAGAAACCAACTGAAAAAATCTCCGAAGAGGATTTGGAATTATATAAGGAGCAAAAAATTTGTTTAGTATGCAAAAACCACGTAGAAGGATTTACATTTACATTCATCTGTCCGAAATGTGATGTTCTTTATTGCGAAAAGTGTGCCCGAGCATTAGCTAATCTCGAGAATGAATGTTGGGTATGTGAACATCCAATTGATGAATCAAGACCCGTGAAACGTCCAGATAAAAGTGAAGGGAAGTTAGAAATCACGGAGACAACTGATAAGAAGATGAAAATTTAATTTTTAAAGTGGTTAATTTTTACAATAAATCTGGTTTTATATAAAAGAGAATTACATTTGGCAAATGCTATAGGAACGTTTATTATCATAACTTTAATTTACATCTTTTCTAGTGTTCGAGCTCTAGATACTATAAAAGCATTTTGAATGTTATCACCCTCAAAACTACTGATGGAAACATTTATGATTTTAAAGGAGAGATAATACAAGCTGATGATCGTCATACGATAAAGAAGTGGTCATGTCCTTCTTGCAATAAGATTTTGGGATGAGAAAATCCTTGGTAAATCCCTGGTTTTATCATAGTATTAAGATAATTTAATTAACGCATATGAAAGTAGATTTATATAATACTTTGATTGAGCACGCTTTCTTAAATCATTTTTACGATCTTCATATTCAAATGATAAATCGTCTAATTTTTTTTGAATTGATTGTATATATTTATTGAGAAATTTAATATCCTCTTCCAATTTTTTGTATTTATTCATTCTTTCTTGTTTTTTTATGAAATCTGTTAAATTATTAGTATTTTTGAGTTGTTTTTTGCTAGGTTTTTGATTAATTTTTCTTTCTAATTTTAACTTTAATTTATCAATTTTAAGAGCAAACAGTTTCCTGTTATGTTGATAAATTTTTTCTTTTTTTTTCTTTTCTTGTGTAAAAATCTTGTCGTTTAACGCTTTAATCTCATTTTTCCATTTTGTGGTTTGAGCAATTATAACTTTTTTAGCTTTTTGAAGAAGATTCTTTATTAGATCTTCGCTAAAATTAAATTTTTCTATTGAATTAGTATTCAAGAATATTCTTTTATAGTTATCGAACTTTAAAATAAAATCCGCTAGTTTTTCAACTTCTTTACCATTCATATCAACGATAATAGCACAGATTTGTTTTTCAATAATAAAACTTTGAAACTTAATTGAAAAAATAAAAAGAAATAATTCACTTTGTTGAGATGAGTTAAAGTTAAAAGACAATGGTAAAAGATCTTTTTTTAAAAAGAATATAGTGAAAGTTCCTGAAAAATCATCTTCTATACAATAACCTAAAATTTCATTTATTAATGGGTGTCCCAAGGCAAAAAAATCGATATTTTCTTTTTCTTTGGCAAATTCCAGATTGAAAGTTCCCCTGTACTCTCGCAGAAGTGGGTACTTAAATTTTTTTAATAAAAAATCATGTATATTTATTTTTGAGAAGAATTTGTATCGATTTTTACTTTTATCATTTTTATCCCTTAAATCTTCTAAAGAACCATACAATTCATTATTAAGTTCAAAAAAAGATCTGATGAGAAAATATAATTCATTGTGGGATAGTTTTACATCCACAATTGATGTTAAAGAGCTAATCAAATCTATTTTAAAGAAAAAATGGTTTTTTTAGGTAATAAGTGAGTTTCGACTATAACTAAATTTAAATCTTGAAAAATTAAAAAAGAGAGAAAAAAAAGGGAAGCTATCCTAATTCTGTGAAAGAAATTATAGGAGAGATAGTTTGAAAGAGCTTATTATTTATCGTAGATTTCAAATATTTAACCCATTACCTTGCTTTACATAAAAGTATTTTTTCCTTAGATCTGAATTAGGAATTTATTTTTAGATAATTTTATTCATCTAATTGATTTTTTAGATTAACAATTCGATTGAAATTCATTTTGCAGAATATTTGTCATATTTTGTCTGACACCAATTTAGCAGGGGTGCTTAACTGTTTAATTATTATCTCAATTTGAGTTTTTGTTATTTTTACTCCCCCCATTTTCATTAATCACTGATAATATTTTATACATATCATGCTATTGTCATATCTTTTTTTTTCAAGGGAAAATTCGATAAGGAATTCCAATAATAACTCCGTTTTATTAAACAGTAGTGTAAATAAAACACTAATGCATGTGTTAGGTAAAATGCTAAAATTTTTACTTGTTTTTATATTAAATACAATATAAAGATAATGGTTTTAAATCGTCTGAACTATAATTGCCCTTTCTGTGGAAAAGACTTAACTTCACAATTTTCTAAATGCTTTAATATTTATTGTACAGGACAAAAGTTTAACGTGGGGAATCTAGTTATTTATAGGCTAAATCCTGATTTAGGTGTAGGTCGAATAATAAGGAAGTTAGAAGTCCCTGCCTCAAGGTCTTTAGATAAGGCAGATACTCATTTTGTTATCACTCATAAAGTCTTGTTCAGAGATAAAATTGTCAAGGTAATCCACCCAATTGATCTAATACATTATATTTTCGAGTTAAATGATGAGATAATTACTAAACAAGGAAACGGTTATATTAATTCTAAGGATTTTTTAATTAAAGATGGAACGATTTCTTATGAGTTTTTGAAAAACGATGGTAAGGTAGTTCAAATTTATGAATCAGAAATTCAATCTAAATATGAGACTCCGATTGAAACACTAATTAAAAGAGAGAAATTTGATCCTTCCTTAAATTTTTTAATAAAATATTGGGCAAACATATTTCATACCTACTACACTTCTTATAGAGTGAAATGTATAACTAATTCACGCTTATCATTAATGCCTCATCAAGTGAATGTGGCACATAGATTGGCAGAAGAGTATTTTTCTCGTATAATTCTAGCGGACGAGGTTGGTTTAGGTAAGACTATCGAAGCTGGAATTTATGTTAAAGAGATGATGGCAAGGAATTTAGCAGAACGTATCCTAATAATTGTACCAGCATCATTGCAGAAACAATGGCAATTTGAAATGCAAAACAAATTCAATATACATTTTAAAATCTATGATGGTAAGAAAATTAAGAAATTAAAACGTAAGGGAAGTTATAGACATGCTGAAATTTTACACAACCCCTTTTATTATGATAATTTAATCATCTGTTCACTTCAATTTGCAAGAAATAAAAAATATATTGAATTATTATCGAACATCTCATGGGATATAGTAATTTTTGATGAAGCTCATCATTTAAGAAGATATCTTACAAACGCGAAAACTGGGAACTATAGAGAAACCTTAAATTATGAACTAGCTAGGAAAATAAGCTTAAACTCTGAAAGTTTGTTATTATTAACTGCTACACCATTACAACTTCATTCATTTGAATTATATTCTCTAATTGAACTCATTCATCCGGAAGTTTTCAAAAATTTCGGTGATTTTGAGCATTTCAGGAAGAATAAATCTTTTATCAACCTGTTAATAGCTAATTTGACTAATGTTGACAGGTTAAATAACTTTGAAGTTAAAAACACAATTAAGCTTCTGAAAGATCTAGGGTATATTGATAAAAGGGAAAGTTATATCCAAATTGTAGCCAATCTAAAAATTAATGACTATAAATATGATCTAGTAAAAAAAATAGAAACAGATCATACACTGTCTAAATTTTTAATTAGAAATCGAAAAAAAAATGTATTTACTAAGGAGTTCAGAACTAATAGGATTGTAAAAACAATTATAGTTATTCCTACTCAATCTGAATTAGAACTTTACAATGAAATCCGCCTTTACTTAGCTAAAATTTATAATTCTTCTCTAAATAATAAGAAAAACGTTGGAATAGGTTTTGTCATCACTACATTACAGAAATTATTAACGAGTTCTAAATTTGCGTTCTTAAAAAGCCTTGAACGTCGATTAAAAGATATTGATAGGTTTAAAAACTTTTTTCTTTCACCTGATGCGATTAAGGAGGAGAACCCAGAATATTATGAATTAGAGTTGGAGGCACAGTATATTGATTCAGAAATAAATGGAATATTTAGAAATAAATCAAAGAAAGAAATAAATGATGAAACTATAAATTTACTTAACCATGAGAGAATATTAAAAGCGTTCTATGATAAATTAATGAAATTACCATATGATTCTAAATCTGATAAATTATTAGATTTATTAAATCATATTTTTAGAATAAATCCGCATGAGAAAGTAATTATATTTACTCAATTTGTAGATACTTTAAAATTCTTAAAAGATATTATTGAAGAACAAAATCGGAATTATGATGTGGAGTTATTCTATGGGGGATTAGATAAAACACAAAAGGATGCAGCTGTTGAAAAATTTAGATCAAGTAGCCAATTGGGAATTTTATTATCAACAGAGATCGGCGGAGAGGGTAGGAATTTCCAATTTTGTCGCATAATGATTAATTATGATTTACCTTGGAACCCTATGAAGTTAGAACAAAGAATTGGAAGACTTGATAGAATTGGACAAAAATCCTTGGAAATATATATCTATAATTTTTTTATGGAGGGAACTGTTGAAACTGACGTTATTCATGCTCTAGTTAAGAGAATTAACCTTTTTGAAGAATCTATTGGTATATTAGAACCTATTATAGGCATAATTGAAAAAGATTTTAAAAATGTGCTTTTTGCTGAAGATGATGGTAAAAAGAGGAAAAATTTAAATAAGTTTTATAGAACTCTTGACGAAGAGATAAGAAAAGCAAAAGAAATTGAGATGCAATTAGATGATTTAATGATCGATAAAAGATCTTTTCAGATGGAGGGATTAGTATCTTCATTGGCCTCAAATAGAAATGTAAAATTGACTCATAATGAATTATATATACTGTTTAGAAACTTTTTCGAACTCAAAAATCATTTTTATGGAACTCTATATTCCGCAGGTGAGTTTAAGGAAAAGACAAATGATACCTCAAATCAAGATAAATTTCAATCGAAAATCAACATACATGAGCCTTTGTTGAGTAATACTAGGTATCCACTCTTAAAAGAGTATGAAGGAACTTTTAATTTAGAACTTGCAAGAGATAAGGAAGAGATAGATTTCTTTGCTTTAGGTCATCCTCTAGTTGATAATATATTGAGGTTTTGTATAAGTGATGAGTTTCCTGGAAATGTTAGCAAATTAACTTTAAATAGGGCCTTATTAATACCCTATTTTAAGGGTATATCAAAAGTGGAAAAGGAATTGTATCTGTTTATTTTTTCTGTAAAATATCAAGGATATATAATTGAGAATCAAATTTCTGCGATTGTTATGGATAAGAATGGGAAAGAAATAGAAGATTTCTCTGATTTTATCTTAGATATAAAAAATTACAGTAAATTCTTCGATCACAGTGATTCTTTAAAAAATAGTAGGTTAAATGGTACCATAATAAACAACCTTCAGCAAAAAGCAAAAAATGAAATTAAGTTAAAAACCAAACTGTGGAAAAAAGAAATCAAAACTTTAAATGATAAAATTTACAATCAAGAAAAGAAGAAGAAAGAAAAAATTTTTACTCATGCTAGAAAATTACTCAAGATTAAAGTTGAATTGTTAAAACAGAAGTTAAAGAGAAAAGAAAATCAAAAACCTACTGAAAGGCAGCACCTCAATATAAAAAACTTAACAGATCAAGCTAGAAAACAAGAAAGAATTCAAAAAATTGAGAAAATACATGAAGAAATTAAATTTCTAAGACGTGACATAAAACTCATTGAGAAAAAGTTAGATGACCTCTCATTCGAATTTGAAGACCTTAAGAAAGAGATGATTAGGCGGAATCAATCAAAATTCAATACAAATATGTTATCTTTTGCTTTAATTAACTTGGTTTAGAGAGTGCGGTATTATTCTCAAAAAGTAATTTTTTTTTAGTGTTTTACACCAATATTTTTTAGCATATGATTTGTGAGATCCAAAAAAGCTCCTTCTACATTTTCACCAGATTTTGCAGATGTTTCAAAATATTTAGTTTTTTCTTTCTTAGCGAAAACTTCAGCCCTATCTCTTTCATAACTTTCATCTTTTTTGTTAATTAAATCCACTTTATTTCCGATTAATATGAATGGAGTATTTTCTCCTGCATATTCTCTCAGATCTGATATCCAGTCTTCAAGCTCTCCAAAAGTATGCCATCTTGAAAGATCAAAAACAACGAGTGCTCCATTAGAACCATCAAAGAAACTTGCTCTAAGAAATTTATATCTATCCTGTCCTCCTATGTCCCATATCTGTAATTTAATCGTGGAATCTTGTCTTTGCATTATTTTTGAAAGAAAATCAGCACCAATCGTTAATTTGTAACGAAATGAAAACTTGTTCTCTACAAATCGATGAAGGAGGGAAGTTTTACCTACAGCGCCTGGACCAATTATTATTACTTTGAACACGTATAATTTTCCGTTTGCCATATGGAGATATCTCCTCTGTCTATTTATTAAACTTGCAGAAAAAACTTATTTACTTAATGGTTGACGATTGTTATTATAAAATAATTATGTGATACCTATTACTAATCTCATGAAAGATTTTGATACTAATAAATAATCAAATTAGATATATTAAATATTTATGAAATC
>SDBT01008189.1_pt1 | contig 17103 bp, 16 predicted proteins | sample 2277101 | NCBI WGS metagenome assembly SDBT01 (sample SAMN10404973, study PRJNA504765) | marine sediment metagenome | isolation source: marine sediment core GS10_PC15, 103 cmbsf | place: Arctic Ocean: Southern Knipovich Ridge | collected 2010
CTCCTGGTGCCTGAAAATATACTTTTTCCAAATTTTCCATTGCTCTAATTAATTTTCGGTCAATTCCCCTGTTGAAAAATGGGAAGGAATATCCAATTATAACTAATACATTTGTGTCTTTAGTTGAATTCAAAGCTTCATTGATTACTTGCTCTGAAACAGGGTGATCTTCCCAAGCAAATGTTAATAATGTTCTAAACTCTTTATAATTTCTTGTAAATCCAGTATACGCTTTTATAAGCAACTCAATGAAGTGTATATTGATTTCATTGTGCATATTATCTACAATGTTTTCTACACTTCCCAAATAAACATTATGTATGGCAGTCGTACCGTTTAGTTTAAAAATTGCAAACTTATTGGTGTTTGAGAAATTACTTATGTCAGATGGTCGGACGTTTAAACGAACTTGGTTATCATACAAACTTTCAGTATTACAATAAGCACTGTATGCTTTCTCGAATTGAAAGTCGAAATTCCAGGATAAAATTTTAAGATTTGGAGGAAGGTTATCTATTTTTTTATTAGCATCAATTAATGATGCGAAAAAGCTGTCATACCTTTTGTCAACAGGGTTCTTTATTTGTAAATAAATAAAAAAGCAGGTTAAAGCTGCTTTCAACTTTAAAAATTCAAAGGTTTTACCAGTAACATAAAGTTTTTTGGCAAAAGTGTCTATACTGGCGTGTGCAATTGTACCTTTTCTTATCCACTCAATTGTTTCATAAAATTTTCGCTGAAGTTGGCCCTTTGATTCTTGAGTATTTAGTTCATTCCAATTTTGTTTCTCTGAAAGTCGGAATGAGCCATTTTTTATTTCGTTAAGGAATTTTTCTAATTCGTCGGGAATCTCGCTTACTATTGGAAGTGCTAATTTACTTGCTCCAGCACCAAATTGCGACATTCGCCTCCGGCTTCGCTGGACCCTTCGGCGTTGGTTTCGGACCACGGGAGGGCGCTGCTCGATTCCCTGTCGCGGTCGGCTCAACGCAGCGTCACCCTCGCACCCGAGGCGGGCTCCGTGCGGCTGCGCCGGGTGATCAACAAGCCGTTCGAACCCGAAACCCTCGAGCGGGCCGTCAGGCTGCTGGGCGAGGCCGGCGTGATCCACCTGAAGCTCTACCTGATGTACGGGCTGCCCCACGAGCAGGACGAGGATCTGCACGCGATGGTCGAGATGGTCTCCCGGGTAAGGCGCTGGCTGCTGGCCGCCCACCGGGGGCGCGGCGGCACCGGGCGGCTGAACATCTCGCTCAACCCCTTCGTGCCCAAGCCGCACACGCCATTCGAATGCGAGCCCATGCCGGAGTTGTCCGAATTGCGGCGCCGACGGGATCTCATCATCCCCGCCCTGCGTCGCCTGGGTGGGGTGAGAGTGACGGGTTTCGGTCCTCGCCAGGCCGCCTTGCAGTGCCTTCTAGACCGGGCCGACGAGAGCGCGGCCGAATTGCTCGTCGACTGCCGAGGGCGCTGGCCGCCTCCGGCCGGGTTGCTGCGGGAACGGGTGCCCGATATGGCCGAGCGCGTTCACGGCTCCATCGGCGCGGACTGGCACGCGCCCTGGCGCATGGTAGACGTGGGCGTGGATCCCGACCTGCTCGACCGCGAGCGCGAACGCGCCGCGGCCGGCCGGACCAGCGATCCCTGCGGGCCGGATCGCTGTGGAGCCTGCGGCGGCTGTAAAGGGTTGACTCCGGCCCTCAACCGGTGATAATCTTTCGACAATTCTTGGGGAGGAAGACGTCATGGTGAAAGCCGATCTGGTAGCCCAGGTGGCGCGCAGTCGGGACTTGAAGCTGTCCGAAGCCAAACGGGCCGTGGACGTTGTGTTCGCGGCCATGTCCCATGCCCTGCACCAAGGCAGGGGGATAGAGATCCGCGGCTTCGCCTCTTTCAAGGTCAAGTCCTACGACGGGTACCAGGGCCGCAACCCGCGCACCGGCCAACTCATTGAGGTAACTCCCAAGCGCCGCGTGATATTCAAGCCGGGCGCGGAGTTGCGCCGGAGGGTGGACGCCGGTCGGGCGATGTGATCATTTTCAAAAAAAGTTCTTGCAACCGCTTTCCAGATGTCATATAGGCTGAAGTCTAACGAACTGAATTCCTTGGAAAAGGAGAGCCGGACATGGCGATGACCAAGGCGAACATCGTCGAGGAGGTCTACAAGAAGGTCGGGTTTTCGAAGAGCCAGGCCGCCGAGATCGTCGAGACCGTGTTCGAGACCATGAAAGAAACCCTGGAAAAGGGTGAGAAGCTGAAGATCTCCGGCTTCGGCAACTTCACCCCCCGGGACAAGAAAACCCGGATCGGCCGGAATCCCAAGACCGGCGAGGCGATCGAGATTTCAGCCCGCCGGGTGGTGACCTTCAAGGCCAGCCCGGTGTTGAAGGCCAGGATGAACGAAAAGGCTCCTTGAGCTTCGTTCCAGCCAATTAGAATCTGAGGGTCAGGGTAGCTGCGCAGCCATCCGAGGCGCAGGCCACGCTCGGGGTCGCCTCGGGCGGTTCTCCGGTTATATCTAGCACGAACAGCACCACGGCGGCGGCCAGGGCGGCGCCGCCCAACCCGAAGGCGATGTTGGCCCCCAGGGCCAGGCCCTCGGCTTTTCCGTAACGGTCCTCGGCGCCCAGGGGATCGCCGATCACGGCCAACTGCTCGGCGTCTGAAACTTTGCTCCGGCTCATCACCCCCAGGGCGGTGGCGGTGGCCAGCGACGCCACCCCAACTCCCGCGGCGGTCCAGGTATAGGGATTCTTCCACCACGGGCTCAGTGCCGGCGGCGCTTCTCGTTCCAAGACCCTGGCGGTTTTTGGGGGCTCTTCTAACGGCCCGGGCTTGTCGGCTACAGGCGCGGGTCTGGGCTTCGGCTTTTCGATCGGGATGCCGAGCAGTTGACGGACCAGGTCGCCCGTCTGTTGCACGGCGTCGCCTTCATTTTCGAACTGGCCGAATTTCTCCCGCGCCAGCTTGCGGCCCGGCACGTCGACCAGTCGCACGTGGACCAGGATCTTGCCGCCGTCGAAGGACAGCTTGGCGTCGCCGAACAGGATCCAGCGTCCCCCGACTTCGGAGCCCATATCGGCGATGCAGCCCGGGTCCTTGCTGCAAAACTCCAGGTTTTCGGATGGATCCATTATCAGGTGCTCTCCCAGCTGGTCCTGGGAGACCAGCCGGTAGCGCGCCGATTTCTCGAGCGCCATCAACACCTCGGCGTTGAGCAGCACGAGCTGATCGGCCACCTTGTCGTCGCCGGTCAGGGCGAAGTGGACCAGGACCGGCTCGTCTCCGGCCTCGGCCTGGTGCGAAAGCACGACCGCCAGAAGGAGCAACGCCAGACGTTTCATGGGTTGAGCACCCTCAGCATGTGGTTGTTGGTGTCGGCGATCACCAGGCGACCATCGCCCAAAAAGGCCAGTCCGCTGGGGTGGTCGAACTCGACCAAGTCGGGCGGTCCGTCCGCCAGGCCCGGATGTCCGGATCCCAGTGACGTGGAGACCTCGATCCCGATAGCCCGGACGCGGTGGTTGCCGGAATCGGCGACCAGGTACGAGTCGTCCACCGGGTCTGGGATCATTCCTGCCGGCTTGGCGAACCGGGCTGTCGCCAGGGCTCCGTCGGCGAAACCGTGCTGGCCGTCGCCCGCCAGGGTGCTGACCGTGCCGTCCGGATCCACCACCCGGATGCGGTGGGAGGACTCCTCGGAAACCAGCAGCCTGCCGTCGGGAAGAAGCAGCAGGTCGGTCGGTCCGTTGAAGCGGGCCGTGGCCGCGTCTCCATCGGCGATGCCGGGATATTCGCATCGGCCGGCGAAGGTGGTGACCTGGCCCTCGGCGATCTTCCGGATGCAGTGGTTGCCGGTGTCGGCGACGAAGATCAAACCGTCGCCGGACACCGCCAGGCCGGTGGGGAAGGCGAATTGCGCCTGGTCCACCGGACCGTCCTGGTAGTCGATAAAGCCGCTGCCGGCCAGCGTGCTGACGGCCCCGGAAACGTCGATCTGGCGGATGCGGTGGTTGAGCCGGTCGGCAACCAGCACGGTCCCGTCGATGCTCAGCGCCAGCCCGGCCGGTTCGCGGAAGCGGGCCTGTTCGCCGGGGCCGTCCTGGTGTCCGCCCTGCCCGGAGCCCGCCAGGGTGGTGGTGGTGCCGTCGGGTGCTACCTTACGGATGGCGTGGTTTCCCAGGTCGGCCACCAGGAGGTCGCCCAATGGCAGTCCGATCAGCGCCCGGGGGTGGTCGAACCGGGCCTGCTCGCCAGTGCCGTCGTTGAATCCGGCCTCGCCGTTGCCCGCCAGGCGGCACACCAGGCCGGTGTCGGTCAGGCCGTCGCAGTCGTTGTCCAGGAAGTCGCACGAAGATTCCGTCTCTTCGTAGCCGGTATCACAGACCCAGAAGTCATCGATGCATTCGGGCACGACATCCTGGCAGTCGGGCAGGCTCTTGCACGGCGGCGGGGTCTGGCTGCAGCTGGGTGGTTCGTCTCCGCCGTCGTCGGGCAAGCCGTCCGTGCCGTCCGGCTCTCCGTCAGACCCCGCGTCCTGGCCGCCCGGGTTCTTGCGGCACACCGTGCACAGGTGTCCATCGAAGCAGGGTTCCCGCACGCAGAAATAACCGGAGGCGCAGACGCCACCATCGCCGCAGGGCTTGCCTTCGAGGAAGCCGGTGTCCACGGTGCAGCCCGCGGTGCTGAAGAAGGTCGCGCCGACCAGCAGCCACCCGGCCGCGAACATCATGGCGATCGAGTCGCGTTTCCCTTGCATGCCGCCAGCATGCCACCACAGGGGTTGCTTGTAAAGCGACTGGCGGGGACGATTTTTGCCAGCCCCGGGGGCATGTGATAGAGTGCCCGCCGAGGAGTTTTACCGGTGAACCTGCGGATTTCCATCGGGCTGTTGATATTCGCCGCCATCGTGCTGCCTGTCGTCGTCGGTACGGCTGTCCTGCTGTCGACGTCCGGGTCGGTTCCCGAGGATGAGCGGGACGCCGACCTGTCACGGGTTACCGCCCGGTTGCTGAGGCGCGAACTGAACACGACGATCCGCATCTTCGAGTTGGGAACGGAGTTGTTCGACCTGACTTCGTTGCCGCCCAGGGAGACGACCGGTGTCCTGCGCATGCTCTACAAGCAGGATGCCGACCTGACCGTGGTGGCGCTTCTGGACGGAGACGATCAGGCGGTGGTCGAGCCGGTCTTCCTTCGGGCCGAGCAACTCGGGCCGGACAGCCGCAAGCTGGCCCGCTTGCCGGTGGACGAGAAGGATCTGGCGCGTTTCCTCGAACACCTGCCCATCGAAGCCGCGCGAGAGGGAGGGAGGGCCTTTTCCGACGTGTACGTGGACCGGCGCAGGAACTCGGCCCTGATCGCCGGCGCCATGATGGTACCGGCAGGGGAAGGCCGCAACCCCTACCTGCTGGCGTTCGAGCGATCCTTGCGAGGGGTCCAGCAGGCGGTGATCGCCGGCATTCGGGGCGGTTCGCCGAGTTCCGTGTTCGTGGTCGACGGGGGCGGACGCCTGGTGGCGCACCCGGACGGCAACCGGGTGCTTCAACGCGAATCCATGGCCGGACACCCGCTGGTCGCCCGTTTCCTGGCTGGCGAGCGCTTCGCCCGGGCCAGCTACTCGATTGGCGGAACCAGCGGAAATAGCGGAGCCTCCCCCGGACCGGAAGTGGAGATGAGCGGCGCATTCCAGAAGCTGGATACGCCTATTCCAGTGAATTGGGCGGTCGTGGTCCAGCGGCCTCGAATTGTTGCCGGCCCGGCCTCGTTGCCGGCGTGGGCCTTGGTCGCCTGGCTCGTGGTTGCCCTGGCCGTCGCGTCGATCGGCTGGTTCCTGATCCGGGCGGTCCGGACCCGTCTGCTCGAGGCCCGACAGCTGCAGTCGACATACGAGCGGCGGGCCGAGGAGCTCAAGCGGGTCCAGGCCGCCTTGCTCGAGACCCGCAAGCTCAACGCCATCGGCGACCTGGGGGCCGGCGTGGCCCACGAGTTCAACAACCCCCTCGGGGGCATCCTGGGCCTGACCCAGCTGCTGCTGCGCCGGAAGAAGGACGGGGATGCCGATCTGCAGTTCCTGAAGCGGATCGAGAAGGAGGCCAAGCGCTGCAAGGCCATCACCGACAACCTGCTGCGCTTCTCCGAACAGCAGGAGTCCGGCCACCGGGAGCCGCAGCACCTCGCCTGGGTGATGGACAAGGCGCTCGACCTGATCGACAGCAAGCTGAAGAGCGAACGCATCCGCGTGCGACGGGTCTACGCCGAAAACCTGCCCCGGGTGATATGCAACGAGAGCGAGGTCCAGCGGGCGTTCTTGAACGTCATAAGCAACGCCGAGACCGCCATGCCCGACGGCGGGGACCTGACGCTCACGACGCTGGCGGATGACGATTGGGTCCTATTCAAGATCGCCGACACCGGCCGGGGTATCGCGCAGGAGAACCTTCAACGGGTGTTCGAGCCGTTCTTCTCCACCAAGGACAACTGGAAGGGCGCCGGCCTCGGGCTCTGGGTGGTCTATCAGATCATCCAGGATCTCGGCGGCGGCATCAGCGTGGAGAGCGAGGAGGATCACGGGGCCGTGGTCACGTTCCGCCTCCCCAACGAAGAAAGGACGAGGCGCGCCGACTCGGCGGCGGGTAATTTGCCTAAGAGCATCGGGAGCGGATAGGATGATCACATGAGCAGGAAGACGGGCAGTATTCTGGTGGGCGTCATGGGCATATTGCTGGCGGGTCTGGTGGTGTTCAACCTGTTTGTGCCGCCGCGGCAGGCAGCAGAGGCGCCGAGAGTCTCGTCCGGGGCTGTGGTCGGCGCCATGGTGGGCCAGGTGGAGGTGAGAAGCAGAGGCGACAAGCGCTGGAGTCCAGCCGTGGTGGGCGCCGCCCTGGCCGAGGGGGACGAGGTGCGCACCGGCCTGTTCTCGGAAACCACGCTCCACTTGCGCGGCTCCTCGTCGGTGACGATCAGCCCCAACACCTCTTTCGTGGTGGGCCAGGATCAGGTTCAGCGATCCTCCTTCAAGCTGGGCGAGGGGAGAATCACCGCCGCCATTCCGAGCGAGGCCAACAGGGAGTATCTGTTCCTGTCCCGGGGAAGCGAAGCGGTCGCATCGATCGAGCGGGGCGAGTTCTCCCTGGCGACCGACGGCAAGGGCACCGTGGTGGTCGATACCCGAAAGGGCACCGTCAGGTTGCGAGCCGCGGGCAAGGAGGTCAAGGTGTCCAAGGGCAAGCGGTCGGTGGTGCTGCCCGACAAGCCTCCTTCGGATGTGCTGCCGGTGCCTTCCTCGGTCGCGCTGCAGGTCAAGTGGCCGCCGGTCAAGAGTATTCGGAACCGCACCCGGATCACCGGCAAGACCTCGGCGGCTGCGATGGTCATGGTCAACGGCATCCTGGTGCGAGCCGACGAGCAAGGCCGGTTTTCGGTGGACGTGCCGCTGCGCGAGGGCAAGAACCGGCTGGTGGTGACCACCACGGACGCGTCGGGCAACACCAGCATGCAAAGGTCGCCGGAGATCCGGGTGGACACGCGGCCGCCGGATCTGAAGGTGGATATCGAGGGGTTGTGGAAATGAGCTCCGACAGCGAGCGCATCGCCAGACTCGAGGAGGAGCTGGCCCGCACTCGCGAGCTCGTCTTCCAGATGGGCAGGCTGGCCGAGACGGGCAAGCTGATCGCGGTGGTGGCCCACGAGCTGAGCCAGCCGCTGCTTGGTATCAAGGCCTTTGCCCAGATGCTCCAGCGCCATTGCAGCGACGACGAGTTCGTCGGACCGAAAGTCGAGATCATCGTACAGCAGGCCAAGATCATGGAGGGCATCATCGACAGCCTGCGGCAGTTCACCAGCCACAGGACCTTCGAGTCGGGAGGGGTGGACCTGCCCCAGGTGATCTCCAACGCCGTGGAGCTGTTCCACGAGCGGGCGCGCAAGTCCAAGGTCCGCATCTCGACCGATTTAGCCGAACGGCTGCCCAGGACCCGCGGAACCAGCGGGCATCTTCAGCAGGTCGTGATCAACCTGCTGTCCAACGCTCTGGACGAGCTCGAGTCGAGCGGTGCCGGCAGGGTGCTCGTGCGCAGCCTGCAGGACTCCGACGGCTGGATCATCATGCGGGTGGCCGATACGGGCGGCGGGGTGCCCGAGGAGGTCAGGCCCCAGCTGTTCGATCCCTTTTACACCACCAAGGGGGAGGAGAAGGGGACCGGCCTGGGGTTGTCCATCTGCCGGGACATCCTGAAAGTCCACGGCGGCGAGATCCGCCTGATGGATCCCGAAGAGATCGGGGATGCCTTCGGGATCGGCTACGGGACGGCCTTCGAGGTCCGGCTTCCCGCGGCGGCGAATGAAGACTAGCTTCCTTCCGAAACTGGTCAACGGACAGACTGGCGATCCGGCCCTGTTCGTCGACATCCTGCGCGAAAAACGGGCCTTGTTGTTCGATTGCGGCCTGATCAACAACCTGTCGCCCTCCGAGATCCTGCGCATCAGCGACGTGCTGGTGTCGCACACCCACATCGACCACTTCATCGGGTTCGATCACCTGCTGCGCCTCCACCTGGGGCGCGGCCGGCGGATACGCCTGTATGGCCCGCGCGGGATCACCGCTTGTGTGCGTGGCAAGCTGGGCGGCTATACCTGGAACCTGGTGCGGCGCCAGCGCCTGGTGTTCGAGGTCTACGAGTTCGACGGACAGCACACCCGGGTCACCGAGTTCCTCTGCCGCCAGAGGTTCCGGCAGGGCAGCAGCCGGAGCTTGCCCCCCTCCGACCTGCTTCTCACCGACGACCTGATCACGGTACGCGCGGCCGTTCTGGATCACCGCATCCCAAGCCTCGCCTTTGCCGTTGCCGAGCGGGATTTCTACAACGTGGACCCGGTCAAGCTGGCGGCCACCGGTCACGAGCAGGGGCCCTGGCTGAACCAGCTCAAGGTCTGGGTGCGCGCAGGCCGGCCGGAGGGCGGCCGGGTGGAGATCGACGGGAGGCCGTATGTGGCCGCCCCGCTGGCGGAAGAGCTGCTGATCCACGGCCGGGGCCGGCGGATCGGATACGTGGCCGACGCCGGGGGCAGCCCGGACAACCGCAGCGCCATCGTCGAGCTGGTCCGCGGGGCGGACCTGCTGTTCTGCGAGGGGGTCTTCCTGCACTCCGACGGCCGGCGTGCAGCCGAGACCTACCACCTGACCGCCCGCCAGGCAGGGCAGATCGCCCGCCGGGCCGGGGTGCGGCGGCTGGTCGTCTTCCACTTCTCGCCCAAGTACGAGGGGCGTTTCGCCGAGCTGGAGGAGGAAGCGGAGGCCGCGTTCGCGGGCGAACAGGATCTCCCTGTCAATCGGCCTGATTGAACTCGAGGGGGAACTCGTAGCCGATCGACTTGACGGTCAGGCCGTCTTCTTTCTTGCCCTTGAACCTGGGGAACTTCCACTTGGCAACCCGGGGGCCCAGGCACTTGCCGAAGCGGTGCTCGGCCATGTCCTCGGGCTCGATGTTCACCTTCTTGACCTTGCCGTTGGTCTTGATCTGCATGCCCACGATCGCCTCGCCCTCGAACTCGGGGTCCGTTTTCAGCGCCTTGCAGTAGCAGTACTTCACGACCCGCAGGTTCCGGTTGACCACCGAGACGATGTCGCTCTCCTCGAGCATGTCCTTGACGCCGCGTCTGCCCCTGGAGACCGAGATGGTGGCTCCCGGGCCGAAGGCCAGGTTCAGGGTGGCCTCGGGTATCTCCTCGCCCGGCTTGGCCGTCACCTTGAACAGGTTGGCCTTGTTCTTGGCCAGCTTTTCGAACTTCTTCTTGAAACTCTCGGACCCCTGCTGTGCCACCGCCGCCCCCACCAGGGCAACTACGGCCAGGGGAACCAGGATCCACGCGATTCGCTTCATCAAAACACCCTCCCTGCTGCCTGGTGTTGTCCGAAACCAGACTACCACGGCCCGCCCGGCGCGACAAGTCAGGGGCAGACCACCGTCGGCACGCAGATGTCCTGATCGGCAACGGCCGGCCTGCAGCACTGCATGCCCATCGTGCAGGTGGGATCGCAACTTCCCACGCAGAAACTCGCGAAGTGGTCGGATCCCGGGTCCATTTCGAAATTCACGCAATCCAGGTCGTATTCGCAGTCCCCTTCAGACCAACACTGCACGCCGTGGTAGTCCGTCCAGTTGGGCTCGCCGCAGGACGGTCCCCACTCGGACAGCATGCAGATCGCGGGCGGGGGACACTCGTCGCTGTCTATGCACGGCAAGGAGCAGAACCACTGGGGTCCCGTCTCCCAGGGGAACGGGATGCACATCATGCCGGTCTCGTCACACGGGGATGAATCGATCTCCGTACAGGCGATGCTGTCCCAGTAGAACGGCGAGTGGTCGCACACATTGTCCTCGTTGCACCAGTAGTCCTGATCCTCCTGACAGTCGGAGTCCGACTCGCAGGGTGTCGTGTTCTGGGGCTCCGTGCAGCGCTGGCCCACGCAGTACTGATCGTACTTGCAATGGGACATGTCGGTGCAGGGCTGTCCCGTCTCGCCCCATTCGTCCAGGAACAGGTCGCAACCGGCCGGGCCGCACGCCAGCGATACGATCAGCGCCGTCGCGCCCAGGGATATGACCGCGCGTCTCATCTCACCATCTCCCGCCGAAGGTCAGTACCAGTCCGGCGCCGTCGGGAGTCGGTCCGACAGCCGCGGTAGTGTCCGCATCTTCGGCCTTCGGGGATTTGAGCAACCACAACACCACCCCGGTGGTCATCAGCGCCAACCCGGTGCCCAGCCCGGCCCACATCGCCCCGGTCCACAGGCGGCTGTTATCCAGCCCGGCCACCCGTTCGTCCAGGCTCTTGGACTCGTTGTAGTAATCGTCCGCCGCGCCCTTGGCCGGGAACGCACAGATCACGCCCAGGGTCAGCAGGCCCGCCCCGGACCAGAAGGTCACGTGGCCCCAGGTCTTGTAGGGGTCGGACGGCGTCTCGGCCTGCTCCTCGACTGTCATTTCGGACTGTCCTGGAGGGGGGTACTCGGTGACCGCTGACTCGCCTGTCTTTTCGGACCCGGGCGGTTCGTCGCCTGACGCGGCGGCGTCTACGGGCGCGGCCTCGGAGGTCTCAGGCCCTGCGGGGGGATCCGGTGATTCCCCGCCGATCTCGGCCAGCATCTTGCCGCGGGCTTCGGCGATCATCTCACTCGACGCCGCGCTCAGGGCGTCGATCAGCATGTCCTCGCCGCCGGTGACCTTCTTCGATATCCCGGACAGCACCTTGATCTCCACGACGTCCATCAGCTTGAGGTTGAGCAGGTAGGTCTTGCCGAACTTGCTGATGTTGCCCACCACCACCCAGCGCACTCCCAGGGCGCCGCCGATCTCGGCTATGCAGGAGTCGTCGGAGCAGCCCAGCAGTTGCTTCTGCTCCTCGAGCTGCAACGCGGCCCGGATGTCCGACTTGCCCACCACCCGGAAGTTGCCCTGGCGGCGGATCTCGTTGGCCAGCATGTCGCTCAGGGCGTCCATTTTATCGGCCTCGATGCCGCCCTTGGAGGCGAACTCCATGACCGCCACCGCGATATCCTCCTCCGCCCATACGCCCGGAGGCACCAGCAGGCCGATGGTCGCGGCGAAGAACAGTACTCGTGTGTCCATGCTTCCTCCCCAACGGGTGATGATCGTCAGTCTATCGCCGCAGACCTCGTTACACAAGACCCGATTTATTCGCCGTCGACGGGTTGATGCAGCCGTACCAGGGTGGCGCCCCAGGAGCCGCCGTCGATGCCCGCCTGTCCGGTCCGGCCGATTCTTCTTGCATTCCCGAAGGCGGGATGTATATGAGCCAGGATAGCACACAACGGCGAGACCGTGGTCGACAGGGAGACGAGCCGTGGCCGACATCCGACCTTTTCTCGGCCTGAGACCGCGTCCCGACCTGGTCCGGCGCGTGGCCAGCCCGCCGTACGACGTGCTCAGCTCGGACGAGGCACGCCGGATCACGGCCGACAACCCGATCAGTTTTCTGCGGGTGGTCAAGGCCGAGGTCGATCTGGACCCGTCGGTGGACGTCCACGGCGATCAGGTCTACACGAAGAGCGCCGAGAATTTTCGGAAGATGATCGCCGACGGGGTGCTGATCCGCGACCGGAGCCCCTGCTTTTACATCTACCAACTTCGCATGGGCGATCACGTCCAGCGCGGGCTGATGGTGGGCGCCGGCGTGGACGAGTACGAGTCGGGCGCCATCAAGAAGCACGAACACACCCGGCCCGAAAAGGAGGACGACCGCGCCCGGCACGTGGAGATACTCATGGCCAACGCCGGGCCGGTGCTGTTCACCTACCGGGCGCAGTCGGCCATCTCGGAAAAAGTAGTCGAGCTGTGCTCCCGCGACGAGCCGGTCTACGACTTCACGGCCGCCGACGGGGTGGGCCACAGCCTGTGGGTGGTCTCCGAGCCGGGTGAGATCGAGCGGCTGCAGTCGGCCTTCCGGCGGGTCGACGCCCTGTACATCGCCGACGGGCACCATCGCAGCGCCTCGGCCTTCCGGGTGCGGAACATCCTGAGAGACCGGAACCCGCGCCACACGGGCGACGAGCCGTACAACCACTTCCTGGCGGTGCTTTTCCCGGACGACGAGCTGCGCATCATGGGATACCACCGGGTGGTCGCGGACCTGAACGGTCTGACCCCGGAGGCCTTCCGGGAGAAGGTATCGGAAAAATTCGAGGTCACGGACGCCGAGCGGGCCGAGCCCGACGCGCCCAGGACCTTCTCCTGCTTCCTGGACGGCAAGTGGCATCGGCTGGTCGCAAAACAAGAGACCTTTCCGTCCGGGGATCCCGTCCGCAGCCTGGACGCGGCTATCCTGCAGGACAACCTGCTGGCGCCGGTGCTGGGAATAGGCGATCCCCGCACCGACGAGCGGATCGACTTCGTGGGCGGCATCCGGGGCACCGGCGAGCTCGAGCGGCGCTGCGCGGACGACATGCGGGTGGCGTTCGCCCTGTACCCGGTCTCCGTGGCCCAGCTGATGGCCATCGCCGACAGCGGCGAGGTAATGCCGCCCAAGTCCACCTGGTTCGAGCCCAAGCTGCGCTCCGGCGTGGTGGTGCGATTGCTTGATGGCAGCGAAGACAGGTGGCAGGGAGGACCGTCATGTTGATCCTGATATCAGACGCCTTCGGTCCGGAATTGTCCGACAGACTTTCGGGGCTCGGCCAGGTGACCGACGACAAGGCGCGCCTGGCGGAGGCCGACGTGGTGCTTGTGCGCTCGAAGACCAAGTGCACCAGGGAGTACATCGACTCCGCGCCCAACCTCAAGCTGATCATCCGCGGCGGCGTGGGGACGGACAACATCGACAAGGCTTACGCGGCCGAGAAGGGCATCGAGGTGCGCAACACGCCCAGGTCCCCGGCCATCGCGGTGGCCGAGCTGGCCTTCGCCCTGATGCTGGCCGTGCCCAACCGGCTGATCGAGGGCCACCGGTCCATGTCGCAAGGCGAGTGGATCAAGAAGGAGCTCAAGCGCACCGAGCTGTTCGGCAAGACCCTGTGCCTGGTGGGCGTGGGCAACATCGCCACCGAGGTCGCGGTTCGGGCCAAGGCCTTCGGCATGAGACTCGTGGCCTATCGCAAGTCGCAAAAGCCTTACAAGGACGCCGATGTCAAGCCGACCCTGGCCGAAGCTCTCGCCCTGGCCGACTACGTGTCGCTGCACCTGCCGTTGACCGACGAGACGCGCAACCTGATAGACGGAGACGCCATCGAGGCCATGAAGGACGGGGCGATCGTGATAAACACCGGCCGGGGCGCCACCGTCGACGCCGGGGCCATGGCCAAGGCGCTCGAGAGCGGCAAGGTACGGGCCTACGCCACCGACGTCTGGCCATCGGATCCGCCCCCAGCCGACTATCCCCTGCTTCGGGCGCCAAACGTGGTCATGACCCCGCACCTGGGAGCCTCGAGCAGGGAGAACCTGGGCCGCATCGGTGAGGAAGTGGTGAATATCATCGGCGAGTTCGTCGAAGGAGGAAAGTCATGAGCCGTATCTTCAACTTCAACGCCGGTCCCTCGACCCTGCCGCTCGAAGTCCTCGAGCGGGTCAGGGACGAGTTCATCGACTTCAAGGGCAAGGGCATGTCGATCGTCGAGATGAGCCATCGCGCGGCCGAGTACGACGCGGTGCATCATGGAGCCATGGACCTGATCCGCGAGTTGCTCGGCCTGCCGGACAATTTCAAAGTACTGTTCATCGGCGGCGGAGCCACCTTGCAGTTCTCCATGATCCCTCTCAACCTGCTGCCCGAGGGCGCAAGCTGCGACTTCACCGTGACCGGCACCTGGGCCAAGAAGGCTTACGCGGACGCGAAGAAGGTCGGCAAGGTCAACGTGGTCTTCGACGGCGAGAGCGATCAGTACCTGAACCTTCCGGATCCCAAGGATCTGAAGCTCGACCCGCGGGCGGCCTACCTGCACATGACCTCCAACGAGACCATCGGTGGCATCCAGTGGCACGACCTCCCCGACACGGGCGAGGTGCCGATCCTCTGCGACATGTCCTCCGACTTCATGAGCCGCAAGCTGCCGTGCGAGAAATTCGGCCTGATCTACGCCGGTGCCCAGAAGAACGCCGGCCCGGCCGGAGTGGCCGTGGTGATCATCCGCGACGACGTGCTCGATCGCTGCCCGGACGACTTGACTGCCTACCTGAGCTACAAGATCCACGCGGCCAAGGAGTCCCTGTACAACACCCCGCCGGTCTTCGCGATCTACATGGTCAACCTGGTAATGGAGTGGGTGCGCGAGCAGGGCGGCCTCGATGCCATGGAGAGGCTTGCTGATCAACGCTCGGGCCTGATCTACGGGGCCATGGAAAAGGACTCCGGCTTCTACCGCTGCCCGGTGCCGCCCCACTGCCGCTCGAAGATGAACGTGGTCTTCCGGCTGCCCACCGAGGAGCTGGAGAAGAAGTTCATCGCTTCGGCGGCTGCCGAGGGCATGAGCGGCCTCAAGGGCCACCGTTCGGTGGGCGGCTGCCGGGCCTCGATCTACAACGCCATGCCGATCGAGGGCGCCCGTGCCCTGGCGGAGTTCATGGGGAATTTCGCTGCAAAAAACGGCTGAAGCGGCCTCTCCCTCGTCGGCGTCGGCGTAGACGTAGACGTCGGCGGCTTTTCCACACGGATCTCGGAATACTCCCGTCCGATTTGGCTGTAGAGGACAGGATTGGACGTACTTGAGGCTGGGGAAAGGCCGTCTACGCCGACGCCGACGTCGACGCCGACGAGGGGATGCTCCCTGGGCTCAATACCGGAACGTACTCGACAGGAAGAAGTACATGTACGACTGGGTCAGGTCCACCCTTTCGAACCCCTGACTGTCATTGTCGAGCTGGCTGGGATCGGTGACCGCGTGTACATCCTTGCCCTCGCCGTAGGAGTACATCAACCCGGCACGGGTGACGGTGTGATCCGAGGCGTAGCCCACGGCCAGGCAGCCGCCGAACATGTGGACGCTGGCCGGGGACGGTCTGTCGTCCGGGACGGAGTAGACCGAGGAGAAGTTGGTGAATCCCCCGACTCCGATCGATATCTTCCTGATGATGGTCACCTCCACGCCCAGGTTGCCGTTGATCACCAGGTCGCGTTCTATGTGGTACGGGATCAGCAGGGCGTCCTCGGGCACCTGGTCGTCGATGTTCACCAGGTCATAGGATACCGGCATGTGGGCGCTCACGTCGGCGGCCACCTTGAGCAGGTCGGGGATCACGTAGGCGATGCCTGCGCGGGCCTCGCCGTTGATGCGGGTCTCGGAATTGACCGACACCTGTTCCGGCGTGGGCAGGAAGGACGCCTGTCCGCCCGGGGGAGCCCACGCGCGGGCGAAGCGCACCTTGCCGGTGGAATATAGCGGCAGCGAGGGGCTGCGGACCATGGCGCCGAAGAAGAAGTTCCTGGCGATCTCCCACTTTATCCCCAGGGAGCCCACCAGGGAGTAGTTGGAGAAGTCCAGCTCGGTCATCGCGGACCTGAAGGTCTGGTACTCGCCGTTCACGAGATCCGTGGCCACGTACGAGAACGCCGAGTCCTGCACCGAGCGCTGCATCAGGAACACCCCCAGGCCGATCGAGAACCGGCCGCCCAGGCGCATGGCGCCGAACAGGCCGACCCACAGTGTCGAGTCCGTGAAGGAGCGGTTGTAGCCCGAGTGCACCCCTTGATAGTCCTTTTCCTCGGTGATGGAGAACTTGCGGTACGATGGCACCACCAGGGTCATGCCCACCGCGAAGGTTCGCCTGCCGTTGACATCGGCCCGGCCCAGGGACTGGACGAAGCCGGCGGACGACGGCACGATCGACAGCTTGGAGATGGCGTTCTCGGGATCCAGAAACGCGCCCTCGCCGGTCGAGTTGTCCTGGATGCCGTACAGGTTGGCGGTCAGGCTCAGGGACATGTTGCGCACGTCCACGATCCCGGCCGGGTTGTACCAGCCCCCCGACGGGTCCGAGGCGATCGCCGTGTAGGCCCCGCCCAGACCGACCGCCTCGTCGCCCACGATGAAGTCCTGGTAATGCTGGTCGTCCGCGAACGACGCGGCCGGAAGCAGACACGCTAAGACCCCCACCCAGATCGCCACTCGTTGCATGGAAACCCTCCCGGTTTGCAAGCCATTCTATCCAGATGTTTCGACGGGAAAAGGTTTTTGTCATTCAAAGGTTGAAAATGGCGATTCCGGTCATGACCACACCCAGCATGCAGATCACCACCGCGCTCAACACCGGCAGTGCCGCAGCCACTTTTCCCAGCCTCCGCCCCTCGCTCAGCCGCTGAAGCAACCTGCGCCCGCGCACCACCAGCACCCCGATGATCACCAGGGTGGCGGCCAGCCCCAGGCTGAACGCCCCGATCAGCCCCAGCCCCATCCCGATCCTCCCCACGTAGATCGCGAACAACAAGACCACAACCGCCGAAGGACAGGGCACCATCCCCCCCCACACCCCCCCCCCCCACCACCCCACCCCCCCCCCCCCCCCCCCCCCCCCCTCGGCCCCGCCCCCCCCCGGCCCCCCATAGCGCCCCCACCCCCCCCCCCCCACCCCCCCCCCCCCCCCCCCCCCCCCCCCC
>SDBT01008190.1_pt1 | contig 17101 bp, 20 predicted proteins | sample 2277101 | NCBI WGS metagenome assembly SDBT01 (sample SAMN10404973, study PRJNA504765) | marine sediment metagenome | isolation source: marine sediment core GS10_PC15, 103 cmbsf | place: Arctic Ocean: Southern Knipovich Ridge | collected 2010
CGAAGGATTATAGGAATGTAATAATTGCTTTCTTATAATTTTATAATCTTATAATATTTTCTAGAAAGCCCTTCCGCAGTTTCTGAATAAATTCCTCAGTAGGCTCAGGCGAGTAAATAGCTGTCAGAATCGAACTTGTCGCTCAGAACCCACCACCCATGCTCCTTTCAAAACTTTGGCATGCCCATTGCACTTTACCCAGTATCCGATAAACAAGCATCCAGCGTCTAATTCTCGTGCTGACGTGAACGGTTTACGTTAGCGCGGGAGCTGACCGGCCCGTAAGGACGCGGCCGGAAAGGCGAGCGATGGAGTGTAGAGAACAGAGTACGAAGCACTAGTTGTCAAAACAAAGACAAGATGGATATTCACTTCTATTTGGCCGCCGAGGGGGCCGCCCGCAGCTGGCTCGAAAAGTCACTCGACTTGCTCGGGGAGGACGATCATTCCGAAGTGCACAGGTCGATCGCCGGCCTCGAGCAGGGGCTGCGCCGTTCGATCGGAACCGACAAGATCGTGGTCCTGGAGCCGGCGAGCCCAAAAAATCTCGTCGAGTTAGCGTCACTCAAAAGCCTGCTAGGCAGTACTTGGGTCATCGTCATCCTACCCGATCGTGATCCGGAGACGGTGGCCCGAGCACTCACCTTGAGACCACGCTTCATAAGTTACATAGACCAAACGAACGATGACTTAATAGCCGTTCTTGGAAAAATGATTTCGAGCAAGAGAAAAGCTTACAAAGAGCTCAAAGGGCGACAGGCAAACCTTCACACGCCGCCGCTATGAGATCGGTAGGAGTCGGATCAGATTTGGAGGGTAACACCATGGCGCGAAAGAAAATATTGTTGGTGGACGACGCCGAAGCCATTCTCATGATGGAGCAAATGATCCTGAAGAAGGAACCGTACGAGAACGTGACGGCCAAAGACGGCGAACAAAGGGAAGGGGTTGCCCGATGAAAAAGGATGGCGACCACGAGTCAACCTATGTTCGTAAGGTTCAGGAAGACACAAAACGCTATGTCCAGAGCTTGCTGGATGAAAACAAGACGCTTCGATCTCTTTTAGCCAGGATGGAAAGCGAAAAGCTCCGCCTCGAAGAGCAGGTCTTGGTGGCCCGACAGCAAATGGATGTGCATCGGAGGCTGGAGCTCCGCCTGCAGCAACAAGTCGCTGAGATGGAAGTGAACAACGAGCGATTCGCTGAGAGGTCCGCGGATATCGAGCAGCAAAACTCCAATCTGGCCAACCTCTACGTTGCGAGTTACCGCCTCCATGGAACCCTGGACCGAGAACAAGTACTGGAAGTTATCCAGGAGATCCTCATCAACCTGGTGGGCTCGGAAGAAATCGCGATCTTCGAAGTGGATTCTGAGCGGTTGGAGTTATCTCTGGCGGCATCTTGTGGAGTTGACGTCGAGCGCTTCTCCGGTATTCCCCTGGGCTCCGGCGTCATCGGCGGTGTGGCTCAGACCGGGGAACCGTATTTCAAAGGACAGAGCGGCAACGGTGACGGCTCGAGTCCGGAGGATGACTTGACCGCTTGCATTGCGCTCAAGGTGGACGGGACGGTCATGGGAGCGATTGCCGTCTTCCGGCTGCTCCAGCAAAAGGCAGGTCTGGAGTCGGTCGACCACGAGCTCTTCGATCTCCTGGCCACCCACGCCGCCACCGCCCTTTACTCATCGAATCTTTACGGCAAGCTGGCTGCAGAGATGACCGTTTCACCATGACGGCCAACTCCGATTTAAATGGATGCGACTGAAACAATAGGGAACTGGGGGTAAGCGATGACGCGTAAGAAGATCCTTTTAGTGGACGATGCAGACACCATTCTGATGATGCATCGCATGATCCTGAACAAGAGCTATGACCTGGTTACGGCCAAGGATGGCGAGGAGGCGGTGGCCAAGGCGGAGACCGAACAACCGGATCTCATTCTTCTGGACATCGTGATGCCCAAGATGAACGGGTTCGAGGCCTGTCAGCAGATTCGGCAAAGTGAGACAACCAAGGAGATTCCCATCATCCTGGTCACCACCCGGGGCGAAGAACAAAACGTCGAGAAGGGCTTCAAAAGCGGTTGCACCGATTACGTCACGAAACCGATTAACGGTGTAGAGCTACTCTCGAAGGTCAAGAACTATCTGAGCGAATAGGGAGAGGGAAACAGGTGATGCAAGAAAAAGGGAAAAGCGCACCGGTGTACGTTCGCAAGGTCCAGGAAGAGACGCGTCGGTATGTTCAGAGCTTGTTGAAGGAGAACGAGACACTGCGCAGCATCACAGCCAGGATAGAGGGCGAGAAACTGGTGCTGCAGGAAGAGCTCCTGATAGCCCGGGGGCAACTCGACCGGCACCGGACGGAACAGGAGCAGTTGCAGGAACACCTGAATGGGATTCAGCAGGAGAATGAACGATTTTCCGCGGACTACGTCGAAATTGAGCATCAGAATTCTAATCTGGCCAACCTCTACGTGGCGAGCTATCGCCTGCATGGAACCCTCGATCGACAAGAGGTGCTGGTCATCATCCAGGAAATCCTCGTCAACCTGCTGGGCTCCGAGGAAATCGGTATCTTCGAGTTGGACCCCGCGAAACAGGAACTGCAGTTGCTCGCGTCTGTCGGAATCGACAGCGCGCGATACCAGAGCATTTCCCCGGATTCGGGCCTCATCGGTCGCGTGAGCCAGTCGGGGCAGGCGTTTTTCACGGGCCAGGACGGCAGCGGCACCGACTCCGCGCAGGAGGAAAACCTGACGGCCTGTATTCCACTGAAGGTGGACGGCGAAGTCACGGGTGTCATTGTGGTTTTCCGGTTGTTGCAACAGAAGCCGGGTCTGGAGGCGCTGGACTATGAGTTGCTCGATCTTCTCGGAACCCATGCGGCAACGGCGCTTTACTGCTCGAAACTTCACGAACGGGTCTGCGCCGAGATCGAGGCGACAGCGTGAAGTCCGAATCGGCATACGGACCGCCGGCGCGTTCGGAAGTTGTCGTCGAGGATGTTCGTGCGCTCGATGGGGCGTCGAGGAACGGGGAGCTTCCCCGTTCCTCGATCTACCTTCATCCCGGCCAGATCTTTGCTTCCTCGGAGCCCACCGTAGTGACGACCATCGTGGGCTCCTGCGTTGCCATCTGCCTGTGGGATTCCGTCCACAGACAGGCGGGGATGAACCACTACCTGCTTCCCTATGGGGCCGGAGAGGGTCCCTCCGGAACGCGGTTTGGCAACGTGGCTATCGAACGTCTCATCGGAAGACTCCTCGAGTTGGGAAGCCGAAAAAAGGATCTCCAGGCGAAGCTCTTTGGCGGGGCTTGTGTCATTGAAGCTTTCAAAAACAGACAAAATCACCTCGGGAGAAAAAACGTCGAGCTGGCTCGCCGGTTGCTCAAAAGGGAAGAAATTTCAGTGGTGAGCGAAGATGTCGGGGGCACCAACGGCCGCAAACTGATTCTTCACTCGGACAACGGGACGGTATGGGTCAGGAGCCTTTAGGAATTTCCATGGAAATCGATCGTCAGGCTATCATGCAAATCTTCCTGGCGGAAACGGAAGAGCACTTGCGCGAGATGGAAGAAGCGCTCGTTGCTCTCGAGAATGAACCGGAGGGCGAAGAAACAATCCGGACGCTTTTCCGAGGCGCGCACACGATCAAGGGAAGCGCCTGGACCTTAGGCCTTTCCGTCATCACCGAGCTCGCCCATACGGTTGAAGATCTCCTCGAGCGCCTGCTCGACCGGAAGCTCCCCGTTACCAGCGACCTCATCACGCTGCTGCTCCGCGGAGTCGACGCCCTGCGGGAAATGATGCCGGACGCCGCAGCCGGGATCGAGGAAATGCAGGCGCCCCACAAAGCGCTCCTGGTGGCGCTGGTCAAAAAGAAAGACGCAGCCGAGGAGGTGTCCGCCGGGCAAGAGAAAGCCTCCGATGCTTCCCCCGCCGTCGAGCGCCGGCAGGGAACGGGAAGGAGGCAAGAAGATCGATTGGGCCGCAGTGGCCAAGGCCGGACTCTCCGGGTCAACCTCGACAAGCTGGACGAGCTCCTGAACCTGACCGGGGAGATTGCAATCTCCCGCGGGCGGTTCGCCGACATGCTGGAGAAACGAGAGGAGTACACGAGGGAAGAGTCTTTGGAGAACTACAGGCAGGCCGACCACCTTTACATGGATCTCCAGGAGTTGGTCATGAAGCTCCGGATGGTTCCCGTCGGTGACACCTTCCGCCAGTACATCCGTACGGTGAGAGACCTGGCCGGTGAGCACGGAAAACAGGCGCGCCTCGTGATCGAAGGAGCAGACGCGGAGGTAGACACGAAGGTCATCGAGCTCCTCCGGGATCCTCTCACCCACATGATCCGTAACGCCCTCGACCACGGGATCGAGCCTCCTGATGTGCGGAAGGCGAGGGGGAAAGACCCCTGTGGTCAAGTGACCCTGCGAGCCTCCCGCGACGCCGGCAGCCTCGTCATCCAGCTGGCAGACGATGGCGCAGGCTTCAACCGGGAGCGGATCCTGGCGCGGGCGCGAACTCTCGGTCTCGTAGCCGAGCCTGACAAACCGACCGACCAGGAGATCTACCAGCTCGCCATGCAACCGGGCTTCTCCACGACCGAGGCGGTGACCGATCTGTCCGGACGTGGGGTGGGGATGGACGTCGTCCGGCGGAACATCGAGGGGCTTCGTGGATCGGTGGAGATTGAAAGTCGAGAGGGGGAAGGCACCACGATCAGCATCCGTCTTCCTCTGACCCTGGCCATCATCGAGGGGTTTGGTGTGGGGGCGGGAGAGGAGACCTACCTCATACCCATGGAGGCCGTTCTCGAGTGCCTGGAGTTGCCGCGGGAGGAGACCCATGGCAACGGGGGGGGAGTGATCAACTTACACGGAGAAGCCCTGTCGTACTTCCGCCTGCGGGATGTTTTTTCTCTGAACGGCGGCGCCCCCGGCCGCGAGAACGTCGTGGTCGTCGAACACCACGGCCGCCGGGTGGGAATCGCGGTGGACGTTCTTTACGGCGAAAGCCAGACCGTCATCAAACCCCTGGGCAGGTTTTTCCAGGGAATTTCCGGAGTCTCAGGCTCCGCCATCCTGGGCAACGGCCGGGTGGCGCTAGTCCTGGATGTGGCCTCCCTCCTGCAGGAGGTGTGGGACGACAGGAGCAAAGAGTGAAAAATGAGCAAACCGGGCGAGGCTTGGGCAGGAAGAGCGGAGCCCTTGGTAGGCAAAAACCAACAAAAGGAGATTGAACCATGAACGTGAGAATCGGTACCAAACTCGTTAGCGGGTTCATCCTCGTTTCTCTTTTCGTCGGGCTGGCCGGTGGCTTCGGCATGTTCGGCATGAGGAGAATCGCTGAGGCAGGCGACGAGATCTTGATTAACGCCGTGCCGACCGTGATCGTGGCGTTGAATAGCCAGGCCCGTGCGGCTGAGGCTCGAGACGTAATGGGAGAGTACCTCCTCGTCCGCAGCTCCGATGAAGCGAGCACCCTTCAATCGCTTCAAAGAGATTTCAATGACCGCGCTGAAGCGATCGACACCTACATGCGTGCTATGACCTCGGGTAGTTCGGAGCTGGGTGTCGTGGCCGCCGAACCCGACTCGGAGATCTTCAAATTCTCCCAGGATACCCTCAAGACCCTGGACCAGCTAAAGGATCAGGCAGAGGTCCTGATGGCGGTCCACCGTGATTCGCTTGCTACCCTGCCCCAGGCCCAGGCCAGGATGGAGGCAATGGATGCCGAGGGCGACCAGCTGATCGCTCAGGTAAGGTCGGCGAATCTTCCTACCGAGACAATGATGATCGTCTGGGAGCAGCTCATGGCCGTCAACGATTACCTTATCACGAGTGATGAGGCGGAAGCGGTTGCCTTCCAGGACGCGAAAGGGCGGGTCGAGTCCAGCGCAAACTATTCGCTCATCCGGGAGAAGCATGTGTTGGTCAGTCGTCTTGGCGAAGAAACGATTGAACTCTACCGCAAGTACAACGAGCTGGAGGATAGGACACGGACCGTCATGGAGGAGGTCGACACAACCAGCGCCGAAATCGCCGATGTAATGGAGAGAATATCGGCGGCGGCGGCCCGTGCGATGGAAGGATCAGCCCAGACCTCCAAGAACGCCCAGAATAGCTCCACCACCCTGCTCCTGGCCATTACGGGAATCGCTGTCTTCGCATCCTTATTCCTGGGGATTTTTATCACCCGCAGCATTACCAAACCGTTGGAGACCGCCGTAGACGTCTCCAACAAGCTGGCGGAGGGCGACTTGACAGCCAGGATCGAGGTGAAAACCAAGGACGAGATCGGGCAGCTATTGGCGGCCATGCGGAATATGGTCGAGAAGTTGACGCGCATCATTACCGAGGTGCGCGCGGGTGCCAACTCGGTCTCCTCAGCGGCGGCCCAGGTCTCCTCCACCTCGCAGAGCCTGTCTCAGGGGACGAGCGAGCAGGCGGCGAGCGTCGAAGAGACCACCTCCAGCCTGGAGCAGATGAGCGCATCGATTACGCAAAACTCCGAGAACAGCCGTCAGACCGAGCAGATGGCCCTCAAGGGAGCGACAGAAGCCGAGGAAAGCGGCAGGGCAGTAGGCGAGACGGTTGAGGCCATGAAGTCGATTGCGGGCAAGGTCTCGATCATCGAGGAGATCGCCTCCCAGACGAACCTTCTGGCGCTGAACGCGGCCATCGAGGCGGCGCGCGCCGGTGAGCACGGCAAGGGCTTTGCGGTGGTGGCCACCGAGGTCCGCAAGCTGGCGGAGCGGAGCCAGGCGGCGGCGAAGGAGATCAGCGGCCTGGCGGGTTCCAGCGTGACGGTGGCGGAAGCAGCGGGCCGCTCGCTGGTCGAGCTGGTGCCGTCCATCCAGAAGACGACGGAGCTGGTGCAGGAGGTGGCGGCGGCTTCGCGCGAGCAGTCCTCGGGTGTGGCTCAGGTCAACAAGGCCATGAGCCAGATGGACCAGGTGACGCAGCGGAACGCCTCCTCGGGGGAGGAGCTCTCCAGTACCGCGGAGGAGTTGTCCTCACAGGCGGAGGCCCTCCAGCAGTTGATGGGCTTCTTCAAGGTAGACGGTGCAAACGGGGGCGGGTTTGGGCATCGGCCGGAGACCACGGCTTTCCAAACCGTCCACCCGGCGGCTCCCCCACTGCACGGCGCTCCCGCCGGCACCCTGGCGGCCGGACCCACCGCTGCGAAGGGCAGCGGAGCACCGCGGGATGCCCACGGCTCGGAAGGGCAGAGTGTGGCCCAGGCGGTAGACGGCAGTGAACAAGACTTCCGGCAGTTTTAGGAGGGACGCGACCATGGACGCAGTTGCAGTTAAGGAAGGTGTCGGTCAGACCCAGTACCTCAGTTTCCATGTGGCCGGCGAGGAGTACGCCATTGGGGTTCTGCAGGTCAAGGAGATCATCGAGTACGACACGCTCACCGAGGTGCCCAAGACACCCCCGTCCGTTCGGGGGGTGATTAACCTGCGGGGAAGTGTAGTACCGGTAGTGGACCTGGCGGTGAAGTTCGGCCTGCCAGAGATCAGCGTTACCAAGCGCACGTGCATCGTCATCGTGGAGGTGGACCTGGAGGGGGAGCGGATGCTGATGGGGGTTATGGTCGACGGCGTGAGCCAGGTCATCGAGTTTCAGACCGGGGATATCGAGGAGCCCCCGACCTTCGGGACGCGAGTCCGCGTGGATTACCTGCTGGGAATGGGCAAGTTGGGGAAGAAGTTTGTTTTGATCCTCGACATCAACAATGTGCTTTCAAGCGAAGAGCTCGAGGCGGTGGCCTCGCTGCAGGCGGAGGAGGAGGAAGCAGAGGCGCCCACTCAGCCGGAGGGCGAGGCAACCCCAGGCGAGGAGGCCGGCGCTCCGTGAGCTCTGAGAAGGACAAGCTCCGAAGCTCTCCGGGAACCTCGGTGCGGTTGACGGCGCAGGAGAGGGCACCTCCCCTTTCACGCCCGTCTCCGCCCACGGCCATTTGACCCAACCGACGGCTACAGGTACGGAACGGGGTGATGGCCGACTGGAGATGAAACGGAGCTAGGCGGTGAGAGTCGCACTCGGCTGCTGAGCTTCATGGATCTGAGCAACGCGGAGGGGTGAGGTAGCCGATGCAAATCGATTTTCAAGCTATTCTCGAGACCTTCCGTCGAGACCCACTAGAAGTCTGGAGTAGCTGGAACGGAATCAGGGTGACTCTGGAGGAGAAGCCCGGTCGGCTGGCGGCTTCGGAAGTGAAGATGTCCAAAGGCGGATAATCCCGATGAAAAGCCAGACTGAGAAATCACTGAGCTCAAGATTATGGGCGCATCGCGTTGAGTTAGTCATCCCGGTCGCCGTTTTCTTAGCCGCCCTCTCCACGCCGATGATCGAGCATCTCCACGCGCAGGAGGAATCATCTCAGGCGACTCCACCAGAGGAATCCGAGTCAGAGTCAGAGCCCTTTTTCAGTGGATTCTTTGATATCACGCAGTCCCAGCCGGAAGTGAAGTCGTTTTCGTTTGATGGTTTCTCCCTGGGGGCGCTGGAGTTCAACTTCCAGAAGTCGATCGGTGAGAATTTTCAGTTTGCCGGCGCGATCACATTCGAGGGCGGCGGACCTGAAATCGCGGTAGCCATCTTCGACTTACATGCCTTCGGTGAGCTGGTCCCCACTCGCGGGCGCATCTTCGTCGAAAAAGGATTCCATGTCCAGGTCGGCCGTTTCGATGTGCCCTTCGGCAATGACTGGGTGTATTTTGCAAGCGTCGATCGTAGTACGGTAACAGCACCGCTAACGACCGATCTGGTGATGGGCGGCGGCTATAATGATTGGGGTATGCGTGTCTATGGTAATTCCATTCCTCTCAACTACGTCGTAGTGGCGACGCGAGGCTTCTTTGAGAGCCCGGCCATCGTGGGAAGAATCGGCCTGACGCCGTTCAACACCCCTTATACACTGAGTGAAAGAACGGAAGTGCAGCCTCTGGAAATAGGGATATCTTACCTGCACGACATGGGCAAGCGTACCAAACCCGGCCAACAGGTCTTCGCCTTGGATCTGGAAATCAGCCTGGGCCCGCTACACATTCAAGGGGAGTTTCTCAGGCGTTACGAGAGCGGCGTCGACACCGGGGAATCGGATGCAATATACGGCGGCTATCACCTGACGACCGTCATGAATCTCGAGAGCTGGCTTCCACTGCCCACTCTCTATTATTTTCGCTTCGGCCATTACAACCAAGAGCTGGAAGGATTTTTCGACGTGCCGGCCAACGGCGATCAAGCCACAGCGGTAAGCACACCGTCGGTTTTCAGCAACTCGTTGGATCGCTTTACGACCGGCGTCAATATTAATTTAGCAGACATCGCCTTTATCAAACTAGAGTACGTGCGGTTTTTCAAAAGCAACACCGACTTTCTCGAGAGTTTAGAGCTCGGAGGTCGGTCTTACAATGTCCAATTTGTCATTGCCTTCTAGAATCGGATCGCGGAACGGGCTCGGACGAGGACCGGTGGGAGGGTGTATGAATATGAACAGGACAGTCACCATCCTCGGACCAATCGCGCTATTTACTGTCTTGCAGGTTGTTTTGAGCTTCTGGACGAACGCTCAAGATGCCGAGACAATCGAGATTATGCCTTTTGTTGTTGACAACAGCTACTGCCTTGACTGCCATCAAGCCCAAGAGCTGAAGGATCAACTGAAGGATCCTCGCCTCGCCTGCAGTCCTTACTGTATGACTTGTCACACCGACATGGGGGAACATCACGTGGCGGGAGTGGGCGTCCCCGTGGAGAATCTCCCGGCGGTACTGATATTGGACAGCAGGAAGGAGATGGCCTGCATTACCTGTCACAACCTGGGCGTCCAGCGATATGATGACAAGCCCTGGAAGTGCGAGAGCCTATTTGGACGGTTCTTCAAGCGAGCATCCCGATACAAGACCTATTTCCTGACTGTTCGGAACAACAGGGGACAACTCTGCAAAATGTGTCACTGAGGAGAATTGGAAATGACGGCTCATGAAAAGAGAGGCATTGTGCTCATCAACAAGCAGTTTCAAATCGGACAGATCGCAAAGTTCATCACCGTTCACATTATAGCATTGCTGATATTCGGGGTGCTAATCTACCTCTTCTTGGACAGCGAACTGGACGCCAACTTGGCTTCGGCGCACGTCACCTACAAGAATATCAGACAGATGATCCTTCCGATTGTATTGACCCTCTCGTTGCTCAACATTTTGTTTTCTGCGTTCCTCATTATGTTTTTCGTGCTGTATGCCTCGCACAAGATCGCGGGGCCTCTGTACCGTTTCAAGGTCGTGATTGACGCGGTAAGCCAGCGCAATCTGAGGCCCGGCACCGACATCCGCCAGGGGGATCAACTCCATGAGCTGGCGCCGTCTCTGAAATGCATGATCGAAACGTTATCGGAGGATCTCGTGACGTTTAGGAACAAGTTGAAAGAGCTCAAGACAGGTATTGCTCAACAGGGCGAGGAAGAGGATCTACTCGGGCATGTCGCTGAGATGGAAGGGATTATCGATCAATATCGCACCTGACGTTTTGGCAAAGACTGATAGCGAAATGCAACACCGAGAAGAAGAGCTTGTCCTTTCTATTGCGAATATTCGAAAACGCTCGGAAAGGCTCCAGGGTGAGAAGAGGAGGCTGGAGAAGGGGGACGGAGCACCCCGGAATGTACCCGAGCCGAAAGGGCAGACCTCGATCCCGCCGGCAGACCGAAGCGAACAAGACTTCAAGCGGTTCTAGGAAGGGAGGCAGCCATGGATGCAGTTGCAGTCAAGGAAGGCATCAGTCAGACCCTGTGCCTCAGCTTCCACGTGGCCGGGGAGGAGTACGCCATCGGCATCCTCCAGGGGAAGGAGATCATCGAGTTCGCGACTCTCACCCGGGTGCCCAAAACACCCACCTCCGTCCGCGGGGTGATCAACCTGCGTGGAAACGTGGTGCCGGTGGTGGACCTGGCGACGAAGTTTGGCTTGCCCGAGACCCGCGTCACCAAGCGGACGTGCATCATCATCGTGGAAGTGGAGCTGGAGGGGGAGCGGACGGTGATGGGGGTGATGGCCGACGCGGTGAGCCAGGTCATCGAGCTTCAGCCCGAGGATATCGAGGCGGCACCGACCTTCGGAGCGGGTGTGGGCGTGGACCACCTGTTGGGAATGGGCAAGATGGGGAAGAAGTTAGTCCTGATCCTCGACATCGACAAGGTGCTGTCGGCCGAGGATCTCCTGGGGGAGGCGGCAGCGCTGGAGGTAGAAGGACGCTTCATCCAAGGGGACGGCGTGTCAACGCAAGCCGAGGAGGCCGTGCTCCTATGACGGTAATGGCGAAAGACCTCGTGGACCGGCTACCGCTGGACACATCTATCCGGCCCATCACCGAGAAGGAGTTCGCTCTTTTCCAGATCCTCATCCAGCGGGAAGCCGGGATCCGCCTTTCACCGGTCAAGAAAAGCCTTCTGGTAGGGCGGCTCGCCCGGCGCTTGCGGGAGCTCGGTCTGAGCTCCTTCAGCGCCTACTATCAGCGCGTGGGCAATGAGGGCGATGAGGAGGAGCGGATCCGCATGCTCGACTGTATCTGCACCAACGAGACCCACTTTTTCCGCGAGGCTCAGCATTTCGCCTTCCTCGAGCAGGAGGTCTTCCCGGAGTGGGTTTCCCGGGCCGAGTCGGGCTCGAGGGCGCGTCGGGTCCGGGTGTGGAGCGCCGGCTGTTCCACCGGGGAGGAGCCTTACTCCCTCGCCATGATTTTGTGGGAGCATTTTCCACCCTCGGCCGGCTGGGATGTCGAAATCCTGGCGACCGATCTGTCCACCCGCGTGTTGGAAAAGGCGACAGAGGCGGTCTGGCCCATGAATAAGTCCGAGGAAATCCCACCCCAGTTCCTCAAGAAATTCATGCTGAGAGGAGTAAGGAGTCAGGAAGGCCGGATGAAGGCGGGCTCCGACGTCCGTCCCCTGGTTCGGTTCCAGCGCCTCAACCTCAATGACGAGGTCTATTCCGTCACCGGCCGCTTCGATTTGATCTTCTGCCGGAACGTGCTCATTTACTTCGGTGCCGAGTCCAAGGCGCACGTGGTTCAGCGGCTCCTCGACCGTCTGGAGCCGAACGGGTATCTCTTTCTGGGCCACGCGGAAGGCCTGACCAATATGACTGGTCGGGCCAAAAGTGTCGCTCCAACGGTGTACACCCCGGTAGAGAATCGGAATTGTGAGCGGAAAACACGATGACGAGGCTACGAACCGCCGGGACCGCCGAGCATGGGATTCACGTCCTGGTCGTGGACGACTCGGCCGTTGTAAGACAGGTCGCGAGCTCCATCATTTCCCGGGAGCGGGATATGAGCGTGGCGGTGGCCTCCGACCCGTTCATCGCCATGGACAAGATGAGGTGGGCTAGGCCGGACGTGATTCTTCTGGACCTGGAGCTCCCGCGGATGGACGGCATCACGTTCCTCCGCAAGATCATGGCGGAAGACCCTATCCCGGTGGTGATCTGCTCCGGGCTCGCCGCGCGGGGAACGGAAGCGGCTCTGCGGTCTCTGGAAGAAGGCGCCGTCGATATAGTGACGAAGCCCCAGTTGGGGGTCCGGGATTTTCTTTACGAGTCGGCGGTGATGCTGGTGGACGCCGTACGGGCGGCGGCAAACGCTCGCCTTCGACCGCATCGCCGACCTCGCCGTAGGACTGTCCCCAAGACAGCTCCTCCATCGCATCGGAAACCTTTGCTCAGGATCACCACGGACAAAGTCGTCGCCATCGGAGCCTCGACCGGAGGAACGGAGGCTTTGCGCAAGCTCCTCGAGGCAATGCCGCCTGATGCGCCCGCCATGGTGATTGTCCAGCACATGCCGGAAATGTTCACTTCGGCCTTCGCCCGGCGGCTCGACCAGATCTGCCGGATCGAGGTGAAGGAGGCGGCAACCGACGACCGGGTTCTGGAGGGCCGGGCACTCATCGCGCCCGGGAACCGGCACACGAAGTTGCGCCGTAGCGGCGCCCACTACATCGTGGAGGTGACCGCTGGTCCACTGGTCTCCCGCCATCGTCCCAGCGTCAATGTTCTGTTCCGCTCGATCGCCCAAGCCGCGGGTCCCAACGCGGTCGGCGTCATCATGACCGGCATGGGCAATGACGGGGCGGAGGGCCTTTTCGAGATGAAGAAGGCGGGAGCAGCGACGCTGGCCCAGGATGAGGCTTCCTGCGTGGTCTTCGGAATGCCGAAAGAGGCGATTGCCCTGGGTGCGGTGGATGAGGTGGTGGGACTGTCTCGTATCTCCGCGGTCGTTCTGAAGAGAGCCCGCAGATGACGAGGGTGATTGATTTCGAGGGTACGCAAATGGCGTTAAGTAAGAAGCAGAACCTGGCAACTGCAGAGGAGAACTCCCGTCTACAAAGGGAAGTAGGTCAGCTCAAGCGCGAGAAGGCGATTATGGAGGAGCAGACTGCGGAAAGCGGTTCCTCCTCGCTCGTCGAGATCAACCAGCAACTCATCGAACGGCTGGCCGAGGCGGAGGAGCGGCTGAAGGCGGTGGAAGTGGAAAATCGCGATTTCGCCACTATGTTCGTTGAGGTGCAGGACCAGTACCAAATGCTTTCCAGCCTTTATGTGGCCAGCCAACGCCTGCACGCCACGCTCGACCAGAGCGAGGTCATGAAGATCGTCGTGGAGATCCTCATCGAGTTGGTGGGCGCGGAGGAGTTCGGCATCATGTTGCTCGATCGTAAGAAGAAGACACTGGAGCTGGTTGCAGGTGAGGGGATGAAAGAACGGCTTCCGGCGAAGTCGCTCCCGGCCGGCGAGGGGATACTGGGGGAAGTAGCTCTCTCGGCCGAGCCGTTTTTCTTCAAACGCGAGAGCACTTCCGAACTGGAATCGAACCTGCCGCTTGCCGCCATTCCCCTCAACATCAATGAGGAGGCGGTGGGCGTCATCGTGATTTACCGGTTGCTCAGTCAGAAGAACGGGTTTTCCTCAACCGACCACCAGTTGCTGCAGCTTTTGGCGGTCCACGCAGCCACGGCTCTGGTGTCGGCACGGAGCCACAACGCCACGGATCGAAGACTCAAAACCATCGAAGGTTTCCTACAACTTACGAAATCGCAATGACGAGATCTCTCTAGAGAAGAGTGGGGAGGCGAAGCAGCACCGGGTTGAGCCGAAGGACAGACGATGGGACTCAATGGAAACCTCGAGGATGTGCCCCTTATTGACATCCTTCAGATAATAGCCTTCATCAAGAAGTCCGGCTACCTTCTTCTCGAAAGTCCGTTCGGTCAAGGTGCCATCGTCTTCAGAGATGGTCGCGTCATGTGCGCCTACTCCTGGTCCACCCTCAACTATCTTCGTCGGATTGGCGGCAGCAGGTGCGACGGCGAGAAGGAAAGCAGCCTCATCCGAGAGCAGATCGAGACGTCCGTTCGCGAGCTCACTGGACTTCGAGAGGGTCGCTTCGATTACCAGCCCACTGATGACATCGGCACGGAACTGAATGGCGTCGACATTTCCACGTTTCTCCTCCACGAAGGTATTGACCCCCAACAGTTGCTTCTCGAATTGACCCAGGAGATTGACGAAGAGCGGAGAGATACAGCGGCGTTGCTGGAATCGTCCGTGCAGCTAAATGAAAGTGCGGCACATTCTCCAGCTGAACCCGTGCAGCAAGAAGCGGCTCCACCGGAGCCCTCACCCGCCGCGAAGCACATCGAACCGGACTCTCGAGCCCATTCCGTCGGAAGGGATGCTTCCGTGGTCTTGGTCGATGACGAGCCCCAGGTACTCGAGGTGCTGGAACAGGAGCTGCGGTCGAGTGGCTACCGCGTCCGCACCGCAGATAATCCGGCCGACGGGGCAAGAATCGCCCATGAACTGGTGGACGAGGGCGGCAGGGTTCTGGTTGTGGCCGACCTCCGGATGCCGACCTCCACTAGAAAGAGTTTTTTCGGCGGCTTCGAGCTGGTACGAAGGTTGAACAAGAACGGCTCGCAAACGCCGGTGCTGCTCATGGCCGAGAGCCTGTCGGAGAAGGCACGCAAAAGAGCTGTTGAGCTGGGAATTCGCAAGGTGGCCTTTAAACCTTCTCTTACCAAGCTCGATCCTGAACAGTACGAATCCGACCTTCGCTCATTTGCATCGCTCCTGCTGCGGCAGTTGGACAAGATGGGTGTGGCCGGCGCCCCCAAGACTCCAGTGGCGGCCGAGCCCGAGGGAGAGAGCGAAGACGGGTCGTTTCCTCTCGAGTTCCTTACCTCCATGACCGAACAGCTCGCCAATCCCAACCGCTCGGTGGACGTAACCCGCATGGTGCTCCAGGTAGCCGCCCGATACTTCGAGCGCGGCATCCTCTTTTTAATCAAGGGAGAGCACGTATCGGGACTTGCCGGTTTTGGGCTCGCGACCTCCGATGAAGAGAGCAAAGAGCTTGTCAGGAAGCTGCAAATCGAGATCGGCCGGACCGGGCCCTTCGCAAAGGTTTTTAATACCCGCAAATGTCATCACTTCGGGGCGGAAGTCCACCAGGAGCTGGAAGCCATTCTCTTTACCCACGTGGGACGGGGCCGTTCCCGGGAATGTGCGATGCTGCCGATGCTGAACCGGGGGGAGGTGCTTCTCATCCTCTATGGCGATAACGCAACCAGCGGCAAGCCGCTCGGCAAGCTGCGCGGCCTCGAGTTGTTCATCGTCCAGGCGGGAATGGCATTGGAGAATGCTTTTCTCCACCAGAAGCTGCAATCTCTGGACTCCAAGCTGTCTGTAAGCGGACCCTGATGTGAGGTGACTCATGCCAGAAAGGAGACGACATCTCAGGCTGAGCTCGATCGTTATCCGCTCGAAGCTCCGCCTTGGAGAAAGGAGTATCGAGGGCTACCTCACCAGCCTGAGCATGGGTGGGGCTTTCTTGACTACTGATGAGCCGTTACATCCAGGAGACGTTGTGGAGCTGCGCTTCTCGCTACCGTGGCAACTGGGCGAGGTGAGTCTAGAAGCGCAGGTGAGGTATGAGCAGCCCCGTGGTGTGGGGCTTAGGTTCCTCGATCTTGTCCCCGAGGCCGAAGAAAAGCTACGACTCTACGTGCAGAGGTTTCAGAATCTGGCGGCCCAGATGCAAAAATAGTCTTTGAAGACATGGTGCGGCAGTTGTACAGAAAATGAGCTCTGTCACGCGTTCGAGGTGGCTGGGCCGATGAGCTTCCGCACGGTTTTCAGAAACTCATCCATGTCGATGGGCTTTTCGAAAGTACAGGCAGCCCCAAACGTTTGAGCATGAGTGAGGAACTCCAGTGCTGCCGTAAGTCCCCCGCCGGAAATGGCAATGGCTATCACATCGGGTTGGATCTGCCGAATCTCGATAATCGTTTCCACCCCGTCTTTTCTGGGCATGAATAGGTCAACGATGACCAGATCCTCGCGTCGCTGAAGGAAGACTCGTGTGCCTTCCCATCCGTCTGCTGCTTCGTCGACTTCATAGCCTTTCTTTTCCAGGGCGCTACGTAGGACGGATCTCACCTGTTCCTCGTCGTCGATGACGAGTATCCTTGGCACCGGCATTTGGCTGTCCTCGCCTTCGCACACTCAGGCATCCCTCGTATACGCCCTCGAGGGAGCAAGGTCGCTACCTGCTTGTTTGCTTTCACCTTCACGATCCACTGGTGTCTATACTGCAAAGTTCATGCCATCCAGTCGGCCGTAGATGGCGAAATGTGCCAAAGCGCAGCCGAAGTAAAACTCATCATTATTTATACACTCACCCTTCATTAGGTCGGGCACCCATCAGGTCTGAAACCAGGAAGTCTATTCGCTTGGCGCGCCAGAGCCGACATCGTTCCCATTACAGTGCCATCATGCAACCTTCTTCAATCACGCCCATTCTGCCTCGGCCGAGTTTTGGCACATTACGGGAGTCTTTGGTGACGACGTTGCAAACCAATCGGTCGGCCTTGACGAATTGAGCCGGTCAGCGAATATAACCCAACTCTTGGAGCTTTCTCCTCTGCTCTTCGCTGAGCCGGTCTAGATTGACGCTATCCTCTTGGGGCTCGATTGGCTGAGGGGCATATTCTTTGCTCACCTGTTGCTCGTAATAGCCGGCGACGAT
>SDBT01008191.1_pt1 | contig 17097 bp, 10 predicted proteins | sample 2277101 | NCBI WGS metagenome assembly SDBT01 (sample SAMN10404973, study PRJNA504765) | marine sediment metagenome | isolation source: marine sediment core GS10_PC15, 103 cmbsf | place: Arctic Ocean: Southern Knipovich Ridge | collected 2010
TGGCCGGCATCTCGCTGATCCAGGGTGTGAATGACTCCTTCATCCGCAACAATCTGATCTTCAACAACAACAAGCAGGGCATCGTCATCTACAACTACGACGACGCGGCCCCGACCATCAAGCCATACGATCAGAACAACATCGTCATCGAGGGCAACCTCATCTGGGTCGGCAAGTACAGCTGGAACGGAGCCGTGAACACCGCCGATTACGCGGGCATCCTGTTCAACGACTCCACCGGCGCCCAGGCGTCCGACCTCGGTCACAACATTATCCGCAACAACATCATTGTGACCTACGGCGGCGAGAACATCCTGTTCAACCAGGCCAAGTGGGCCGAGACGTGCACCATTACCGGCAACCAGATGTACCGCGTAACCGGCGAGAACAACCTCTTCGGCTACGGTTCGGCGGATTACGACTTCGCCGGCTTCGAGGCCTTCAGCGGCTTGATCTACGACAACACGTACGGCATGCCGAACTTCGCGGACGTGTCCATCAATTACTATCTGGAACCGTGGAGGTTCGACTTCACGATTCTCGGATAAAGACTGCTAGGACGCAGCGGCAGCGACTGGGAGTCGGCCCGTTCCGCAAGGGGCGGGTCGGCTCTCTATTTGCGCCCAGGCCGGGGGGTCCATCGGCAGGATTGCGCGGAGGTGATCGGCAGCAGAACGCGGAGCGTGCCGCGTCGCCCGTGCCATTGGAAGGAGTCATCGGCGAAGTCGAGCACGGTCACCGTCCGGCCGGACCAGTCCAGCACGGTCACGAACGTGACGTTTCGGCCTTGGACGGCGAACTCGCCCACGCCGTCGGCGACGGCGCACGCAATGGGCTTGGGGTCCGCCCCTGCGAGGGCCCAACTGGCGATTCGCAGGAGCGGCTCGTCCCGCATGGCCCCGGCCGGTCGGATGGCCAGACCGTCCTCGGCCGCCTCCGCCGTCAGGGACGGCGCAGGCCGGAAGTGCTGGCGGTACGTGTGCCGCTCGCGCGACGTCAGATGATCCACGATCATCACCGCCCGCGCCGACGGGCCATAGAGCACGGCCCGGTCGTGCCGGACGCCGTCGTACAGTTCCGACCGCCCGGTAATGGCGACGAAATCGGGCGCGCCGTCGCGTGGGCGGACGTCGCAGAACAGCGTCCTGGCGCCGCCCGCCCGCTGGCTGCGTCCGTCCACGGAGACGGTGTTCTGGCTGGTGGTGGCGATCAGGCGGGCGCGGCTCTGGTCGTAGGGGGGGTAGCCTGGCCCTGCCAGCAGCCCCCGGCCGCGAGCGAAGAGCGTCACCGCCAGCGCGTCGTAGTGACGATGGGCGTTGGAGATCGGTCCGACCCGCAGCGTGAGCATCATGGCCTGCGACGTCGTCCATTCCTCCGCGGGCGCCCGCAACAGGAAGTAGCCCGACTGCGGGTACAGCCGGGCGGTGGGCGCGTTGGGCGGACGCGGTGACGGCGCCGCCCCCGCACGCAGCCGGGCGAGTTCAGGCCAGTCGGGCAGTTGCTCCCATGGCCAGCCGGAAACGTCCACGATGATCGGCGCGGTGTCGGCGATCATCGGCAGCGAGCGGTCAGGCTGGAGCAGCTCCAGGCAGAACGCCAGCATCTTCCGCACCAGCGGGGCGAAGCGGCCGTCCAGCTCCACGCCCGCCTGCCGGCAGGAGGCGTAGAACCACAGGGCCCGGCCCGAGGCCATGAGGTGGTAACCGGGCGTCAGTTCCAGGAAGACGCCTTCGTCCGAGACGGCGTAGTCGAGCAGGTACTGCTCCATGCGCCGCACGGCCGTCCGCCGCCAGCGTCCGTCGCGGTCGAACTGGGGGTAAGCCAGCGCGGCGGACAGCAGGGCGCAGTTCTGCATCATGCCGTGATTGGTCCGCGGATTGTATTCGGCGGGGTCCATCAGCCGGTCCGTGTGCTGGAGCATGGACTCCAGGAAGTCCAGCTCCTGGCGGCGGGTGGTGGCGCCGAGGCGGCGGGCGCATCGCATGAGGTGGATGTGCGCCTGGAGGCGATTGGCCGTGGCGTCGTCATTCCAGGCGTAGCGGTTGGCGTTCGGCCAGACGGGGTTGTCTTGCCGCCACTGGCGGGCGAAGGCCCCGGCCAGTTCGATCTGACGGTGCCCGTCGGCGCCGTCGGGGTCGGCCAGCAGGTCGAACAGGAACGTCTGGCGCTGAAGGGCGAACAGCAGGGCCCGGCGCTGCGATCGTCCCGGGCAGCGCCACTCGATGGGCCGGCCCGGACGCCAGTGGAAGCCCGGCAGGTCCGTGGAGGTGCCGGCCTCGACGTGACTCGCGCGGGTGCGCAGCTCCTGGGCCGGTCGCCAGAGTTGGACCGGCTTGATGACATCGGGAGGGCGGCGCGTGCGGAAGTGTTCGGCGAGCTGATCCAGCCCGGCGGTCCGCCCGCGCGCAGAAGCGATGGCGCCGACCTGATCGGCCAGTGGGTGGTTCGGGTCCAGCCGGGCCGGCAGGTCCACGTGGTTGCGTTGTCGGCGGTACAGCCCGAAGCCCGTCACGGCCGCCAGGGCGAGCACGCACGCACCCGCGGCGGCGCCGGCGGCGAGTCGTCCGCGGGCGACGCCCCGGTGGGGTCGGCGTCCGGCCAGCCAGGCGGCGTGGGCGGCAATCATGCCCCCACCGGCCGAAAGCAGCAGCAGACTGGCGACGATCCACACGGCCGGTTCGCCGGGCAGGGACTCGGCCAGGCCGTCCCAGGTCGCCTGGGCCGCCACCGGTGGGAAAACCGCCGCACCCGCCAGCAGACACGTCGCCGCCCCCGCGAGCAGCCACGCCTTCGTGCGTCTACTCGAATCCGTCATGACCTGATCCCTGCTTTGAGAAGGGAATCCCCGCCGTCCGCGCCGGACGGGCATATAACGGGTCGGAGGACATGCCATGAAGACCATGAATGGCTTTGTGTTGATCGCAGTGTTGGCGATGCTCGCCTGGCCTGGATTCGCGCCCGGCGGCGGCGCCGGCACGGCCCCCCCCTCGACGGCCGCCGATGTGCCCCGGGCGGGCGTTCATTACATCGACGCCGACGGGGACGGGTATGGACCGGGCAGTCCCGCAGGCCCGGACGCGGACGACGCGGACCCGGACGTCCGGGCCTCGCCGGCCGGCGCCAACATCGAGGGGGTCCGCCGGCTGCTGGCGCGGTCGGGCTACCGCCCGCAGCGGATCTTCTTCGTCGCCCCCGACGGCGACAATCGCGGCGGCGTCAGCAACGATCCCGCCCGGCCGTTCGCTTCGTTCACGCATGTCCGGCGGTTGCTCCGGGCGGGGGACGCGGCCGTCTTCCGCGCCGGCGCCTACGCCGGCCGATACGCCCTGCCCTGCACGAACCTGCGCGGGACCCGAGAGCGGCCCATCCTCATCGCGGCCTACCCCGGCGAGCGGGTCGTGTTCGACGCGTCCGCCGACGGACTCACCGTCGACCGCTGCCGCCACGTGATCTTCGACGGGTTCACGCTGACCAACACCCGCGCGACCGGGGCCGGCAACGGGATTCGCATGAAGTACTCGAGCAACGTGACCCTCCGCGGGCTGGAGGTCAGCAAGTTCCAGCGCGGCTGGATCGGCATGCAGGACCTCCACGACATCACAGCCGAGCGATGCGTCTTCCACGATAACGGCGGCCACGGGGTCTACCTGGGCGCGCGCGATCGGCCCAACTCCAACCTGACCGTCCGCAACTGCCTGATGTATCGCAACTGGCTTCATGGCTTTCAGCACAACGGCCGCGTGAAGAACCTGCGGCTGATCGACAACGTCATCCACACCAACAACCTGGCGGGCATCTCGCTGATCATGGGCGTGTCCGACTCCGTCGTTCGCGGCAACCGCATCTTCAACAACAACAAGCAGGGCATCGTCTTCCACACCTACCTTGACCGGAACCCCAACATTCGCCCCTACGACCAGAGCCGTAACGAGATCACAGGCAACCTCATCTGGGTGGGGCGGTACAGTTGGAACGGCAAGAGCCAGCCCCACACGCACCGGGCCGTCGTGTTCAAGGACAGCACCGGCTCGAAGAAGCTCCGCATGGACGGCAACGTCTTCCGCGACAACGTGATCGTCACGCAGGACGGCGAGCCGTTCTATTTCGTCCCGGCACGGTTCGCCCTGGCGACGACCCTGGCCGACAACCTGATCTTCCGCACGGCCGGGCCCGGAAAGATCGCGACCGTGGGCGAGGACGTCCTCGACTGGACCGCCTTCCAGGCCCTGGGCGAGCGGGTGCACGGCAACCGTTTCGCGGACCCGCAGTTCGCCGACGTATCGGTGGGCTACTTCCGAACGCCGGGCCGGTACGACTTCACGCGAAAGGACGCCCGCCCGCGGTCGTCGCCGGCGTCGCGCCCGTACCGGTAGGCCGGTCCGGCGCGGGAACGAATCGCATCGAGGCACTCGGCGGCGCTGGCGAAGCGGAAGCGGCGCAGCAGCCGACGGAGCTTGGCGGCGGTCGTGGCCAATCCCACCCGATGCCGCCACAGTGCCGCTCGGGGCATGTCCAGGACGGGCTGGCCGGGGTCCAGTTCCCACGGGTGCAGGTACACCATGGCCCGGCGGCCTCGCCGCTCGGCGGCGACGATGGCGGCGCGGGTGACCCAGCCGGGCAGCAGGCGGAAGTACCCCCCGCCGCCGACGGGCCAGTTCATTCCCGCCGCCCGGACCGTCAGCGGGGGCAGTTCGAGTACGCGCCCGCCGCCCGGGCCGACGGCCACGTGCGGGTCCGGCGGGGCGTCGGGCACGCCGTAGCGGTCGTGACGGATGGGAAAGATCGAGCTGTCGTATTCGAAATCGGCGGCGGCCAGCACGTCGATCGCCCAGGCCGTGCGGTGCGTCAGCGAGAACGTCGGCGCCCGATAACCGCGGACGCGCCCGCCGGACACGTCCTCCAGCAGGCTGCGGCAGTCGCGGATGTCCCGGCCGAACCGCGCCGGGCCGAGCCGGTCGATCATCCCGTGGTCCATGCCGTGGCAGGCGATCTCGTGCCCTTCCCGGGCGATGGCGCGGACCAACTCGGGTTCGCGGCGACCCACCCAGCCCAGGATGAAGAACGTCGCCGACGCGCGGTGCTCGGCCAGCATTGCCAGAATCCGTTCGACCGGGGCTCGCAGCCGCGGGGGCAGTTGAGACCAGTCCTGGCGGCGGACGCAGCCGGCGGCGGCTTCGGCGTGAAAGTACTCCTCCACGTCGAACGACAGCACGTGCGCATGGGACCTGCGCCGCCGGTCGGATTCGGCCGGTGGGGCGGGCCGCTCAGCGGGTTTGCGCGCGTCTTGGCTCATCGTGGACTGCCCGGCTCGCCCCCGGCCCCGGCGGCGACGGTATCGTCCTCGGCGGCTCGGCTGCGGAGTTCGCGCGACGCCTGGCGGTGCCACTGGGCCAATTCCGCGTTGCCGGCGGCGGCTTCGGCATCGGCCAGGTGCTCGTGCACCTCGGGCGAGTCGCTCATCCCCACCAGCGCTCGGCGCAGCTCCCGGCACGCCTCCTGTCGGCGGCCCAGCAGGTGGGCGATCCAGCCCTTGGTGTCGCGGAACGTGGGAACGTTCGGGGCGGCGCGGACGGCGGCCTGGGCCCAGGCATAGGCCTGGGCGAGTTGGGTGGGGTCATCCCCGTGGCGGGTGGCATGGATGAATGCGGCGTTGTTGGCCGCGGCGGCGGCCGAAAGCACGTGGGGCGCGGAGGTCAGTGCCCGATAAACCTGCATGGCCTGGTCGATCCGGCCGACGCGTTCCAGGGCGACGGCCTGTCGGAGCCGAAGGGCCGGGTCATCGCCGCTGGCGTCCGCGGCGACCCCATAGGCCTCGGCCGCTCGTTCGTATTCGCCTCGGTCCATCGCCGTTCCCGCCCGGATGGCCTGCGCCGCGGGGCCGTCCCCTGGCCGCAGCGCCGCGAGCAACTTCTCCCGCTCGGCGGGGTCGCCGGCCGAGCCGATCGCCAGCGCCGCCGCCCACACGCAGGTGGGGTCATCGGCCAGCAGGTCCTTGGCCAGTCGGCGTCCCAGCGCCACGGCGCCCAGCTTCAGCGCCAATCGGCTATGCAGCAGTCGGCCCGCCTGCTGTCGGAGCTTCGGGCCGTCGGAGCGGGCCATGGCCGCGATCGCCGCCAGGCGGATCACCCCCACCAGCCGCCGTCCGGCGACGTCGCGATAGATACGGTCGGCCGGGGCCGGGCCTCGGGTCGCCAGGGCGGCGAGGATGCGAATGTCGGATGCGACGGTCGCCTCTGGGGCGGCACAAAGGCGTTCGAAGCTCTCTGCGTGTTGTTGGGCGGCCTGGTCGTCGCCGCCGGCCGCCGCCCGGGCAAGGACGATGGCCGCGTCGATCGGATCGTCCCCCTTCGGCGCGACCTTCTCGCCGGCGGTGGCCCCGGCCGGCTCGAGCAGCAGCGCCAGTTGGCGCCAGGTGTCCCTGCCGGTCTGGGAGTGCATCCGGCGGGCCAGGCGGTAGGCTTCCGGCTCGCGGGTTGCCTCCAACTCGGCCTGGAATACGAGCAGCGCCGTCCGCTCCGGCCAGCTTCCCTCGGCCCGGCGGGTCCGAACGAACTTGTCGAACCTCTCGGCGGCATCGCGGGGTCGGCCGTCGCCGATCAGCGCGGCCAGCACCTCCGCGAGCACGTCGTCGCGATTGGAGTGCGGGGCGGGCATGGCGTCCAGGACGGCCAGGGCCTCGGCGGGAGTCCCCGCCAGCCGCGCCAGCGCTAGCCGGGCGGGCACGTACTGGGCGGCGTACGGGCCAATGGCCTGGAGGCAGGCTCGCGCGTCGTCGGCGGCGCCCAAGCCCGCCAGCGCCTCGCCCAGGGCCAGGCGAATCCGCGGGCTGTCGGCATCATCGAGCTGTTGGATGTCCGCCAGGCAGCGGCGGGCCTGCTGGCGGAGTCCCCAGCGGGTCAGCAGTTGTGCCCGGGCCAGTCCGGCGACGATTCGGCCGGTCCGTCCCAGCGCCTGGGCCTGGTCCAATGCCGCCAGCGATTCGAGCGGCTTGTGGGCGCCGTCGAGCACTTCCGCCAGGGCCAGCCGGGCGGCCAGATCCGACGGCAGCGCCGCGATGGCCCGGCGATACGCCGCCGCCGCTTGGTCGAACTGCTCGACGGCGCGGTGGATGCCGGCCTTGAGCAGCTCCGCCAAACGCTCATTGCCAGGCAGCGCCAGCAGGTCGTCACACACGGCCAAGGCGTCGGCGTCGGAGCCGGCCTCTCGGTAGAGGCCTACCAGGCTTGCCAGCTGCGCTGCGTCGCGCTGGGCGCGGGCGTCGGCCCGGAGGGCGTCGAGCACGCCCCGGGCCTCTTCGCGTCGCCCGCTGCGCGCGAGCAACTGGGCCTTGGCCGGTCCGACGCGCTTGCGCCAGCGGGAGTTGGCGGCCAGCTCCTCCAGTTCCACCAGCGCCTCGGGCAGTTGCCCCGTCGAGGCCAGGCCGTGGGCGAGCATGAACTTCGCCCGCCGCCGGACGGTCGGGAGGACATCCTCCCGCTCCGCCAGGTTTCGACAAAGCTGTACGACCTGGTCGTGCCGCCCGTGACGTGACAGCACCCATCCGGCCGCGAGGTGGGCCAAGTCCGCGCGGGCGCCGCTGATGGCGGCGAGGCGCTTGGCCAGTTGATCGGCCGGCAGGCGGCGGGCCAGCAGGCTGCCCGTCTGCATGTACAGGTCCATCCGGCTGGGCTCGGCGGCCACGGCCTTGGCCATGTGCTCGACGCCCGAGTCGAACTGCCCCAGCGCCACGCACGCCTGCCCGGCCAGGATCCGCAGGCCGATGTCCTCGCTGCCGTGGCCCAACTCGGCCAGACAGACTTCCAGGCATTGGGCGGTCTGGCCGTTGTGGAAGTACGCCAGCGCCAGCGGCAGGGCGGCTTGGGGCTGCGAGCCGGCAAGCGAGAGCGCCTCCACGGGGCTGACCGTATCACCTGCCAGCACCCGCAGTTGCAGCCGGAGCAGGTTCGCGCGAGCGTCGTTGGCCGGCAGGGACGCCAGCGCCTCTTGGCATGGGCCGAGGCTCCCGTCGGCCAGCAGGGCCCGGGCCAGCGCCAGCCCGTAGGTGCTGCTCAACGGATTCCTCCGGATGGCGGCGCGATAGTGGTCGATCGCCTGGAGGCCCCGCCCGGCGGCGGCGTGAAGGCGGGCGATCTCGAAGTGGACCGCCGAGCGGTCACCGTTGTCGGCCAGTTCTCGGGCAAGCAGGATCTCCGCCCGCTGAACGTCCCCGCCCAGCGCCAGCGCCCTGGCGCGGGCCAGGCGGGCCTCCATCGTGGCGGCGGGGGCCCTGACGGCGGCGAGTGCGGCCTTGGCGGAACGATCCTTGTAGCCGAGCAGGTCGAATCCTTCGGCGGCGACCGTGAGCAGCTCCGGGCCGGGGGATTCTCGGCGGACGACTTCCTCAAGGAGGTTCTCCACTTCGGTTCGCCGTCCGGCGGCCAGGGCCGCGCGGATCACGAAGGTCAGCGCCACCGGATCGTCCGGGCAGTGGTCGTAGTATTGTCTGGCCTGGGAGTACGCGCGGGCGGGGAATCCCCGGCCGAGGTATTCATCGATCAGGAGTTGACGGGCGGGCGCATTGGCCGGGTCGATCTCGAGGGCCTCCAGTATGGCCTGATGGGCCAGTTCCGCGCTGCCGGCGGCGCGGGCGGCCTGGGCGTAAGCGATGGCGATCTCGGGCGAGCCGGGCAGGCGCATCCGAAGGGTGAAGAGGATCCGCTCCGCCCGGCCGTACTGCTTTTGGGCCAGCAGGCTGCGGGCGAGGATGAAGCGGGCCATCGGCTGGTTGGGCGCGTCGGCAAGCACCTCTTCGCAGAGGCGTTCGGCGGTGATGGGGTCCCGCAGCGCCATCGCCAACTGGGCCCGCGCCAGCAGCAGTTCCCGCCGTCCGGCCGGTTCGGGGAGCTTCGCCAGCGCCGCGTCGACCTGCTCGCAAGCCGCCTGCAACGCGGAGCGGCGCTGCGTGTGCGTGTCGAAGGGGCGGCGGGCCACTTCGTACACCACCACCTGCATGGCCGGAACCGGCGCCGCCTCCTCCAGCCCGGCCAGGGCCTGGCGGATCTGTTGCCACCGGGCCGGCTCGTCCAGTTCCATCCCGATGGCGATCAGGTCACGCCCACCGGCGTCGATGTGCTTGACCAGCCTGGCGTCCGCGCCGGCGGGGGAGGCCCCCTCCAGTTGGGCGCGGGCGTCGGCGAGGAACTCCGACAGCTTCACCATGGCCTGGTCCTGAAGCCGATCGGCCTGACGGGCGCTCTGGTCGCTCTCGTCCTGGAGCTGGCGGGCGCGCGCCTCGGCCCCGCCGGCCTGGGCGGTCTGGGCCTCGTTGGCCAGGGCCTGGGCGATCTGCCGGTGGACCCGCGCCAACTCGGCCGTGACGGACGCCGCCATCTGGCGCAGCCCGAGCCGACTGGTCGGGTCGGAGGGCGCCGGCCCCGCCAGCACCTCGCCGGCCTTGGCGATCTGCTCGAGGGCCGATTGAAGGGCCGCCAGCTTGGCCGGACCGTCCGCCGACTCCACCGACTGAAGCGCAGGCAGCATGTAGGTCTCTGCCAGGGCGACCGTTACCGAAGGATCGGCGCCCTCCAGGCGCTGCGCCCGCTCCAGGGACTGCCGGGCGGAAACGTACTCCCCCAGGCGCATCTGCGCCAGCGCCTGGACGAAGTGACCCTTCCAGTCGTCGGGGAATCGCCCGGTGTACTCCCGCGCCAGCGCCAGCGCCCGGGGGGTCTGGTCGGCCTTGAGGGCCACCTGCGCCTTGAGCAGGCCCCGTCGAGAGTCGCTTCGGCGGACGTACACCCACACGCCCGCGGCCACCACCGCCAGCACGGCCGCGATGCACACCACCAGGATCAGTCGTTTCATAGCAGCATCCTCTTACGGAAGGGCCAGGTCCACGTGCGGCATGGCTTCTCGGAATAGTGCAAACACGCGGCGGCGGGCCTCGGCGAGCCGGCCGGGCCGGACGGGCGCCGATACCCGGATCAGCGCGCCGGCGGCATTGCGGGAGAGCAGGCCGTTGGAGAAGATCACGAACTGCTGTCGCCAGAAGCTGCGGGTGTATCGCCCGCCGCACTTGTAGGTGTAGAGGAAGTAGTACTGCCCCTGGCCGGTCTCGACGACCAGCTCCCGGCAGGGCACCTGCCCGGGGCCTGGCCCGCCGTCGACCACCACGTCGAGCTTGGAGATGATGTTCTGCCCGGCCCCTTCCAGGCAGAGGTCGGGCGGATGGATTCCCTTGCGGTTGTCCCGGCTGAAGATCAGGCAGAAGTCGAGCGTCTCGTATCGGCCGGTCGGGCCGAAGTAGCGGCGGTAGACATACGTCGGCGTTTCGAGGACTGTCAGCGTGCGTGCGTCCAGGGGCACGTCGCGGCCTCGGTAGTCCTGGCCATCGACGAGCAGCCGCGTGGGCAGCGCCTGGGCCAGCCGGGCGATCTGCCCGGGCGGGACGGTCCGATACAGCCGCCGGGCAAGCAGCCCCGTCGCCAGCAGCATACTCACCGCCAGGGCCGCGCGACCCCCGCCCAGCGCCGTCAGCAGGCGCGATCCCTGGCCGGCATCTTCCGCGCGGCGGCGGACGTCCCCGAAGAGCCGCCTGTCGGGAGTCTTCTGCCGCCGACGGACCCACAGGCACAGCCGCTCCAGGCCGAACATCATCGCCAGCGCGCAGCCGAAGACCGCGATCCCCGAGAAACCGTGGAATACGCCCATGGCCGATTCCACGCCGTACACGTCGGCCACCACGATCAGGACCAGCACGCGCAGCGAGTTGCTCACCACCGCCACGGGCAGGGCCATTGCGAACAGCGCCACGCGCCAGCCGCCGCGCAGCCGGCAGACGTAGGCGTACAGGGCGCCGAAGGCCAGCAGGCTGATGAGCGTGCGCAGGCCGTTGCAGACGTTGGCGACGACGAGGCTCTTGTCCCCGGCCAGGAACACGCGATTGCCCTTGGCGACGGCGACCACGCCGGCGGCGTCGGCCAGTCGGACGCCGATGGCGGTGGCCAGCATCTTCAGGCGGAAGTTGATCGCGGCGATGGTCACCTCCGGCAGCGGCATGGCGAAGGCCAGCATAGCCAGAACGAACCACAGCCTGCGCAGTGCGACCGCGCCCCAGACCATCAGTATCACCCCCGCCAGCGTGCCGATCAGACTGAAGGCGCTGATGAAGTTCACCCGGGCCAGGCATCCGGCCAGGTGGGTCAGCAGGCTGCCGGCCAGGACCGCCGCTCCCAGCCGGGGCCTCGGGCGGACGGGAATGCCGGTGCAGCGGATCAGCAGCGCGGCGATGACCAGGCTCACCAGTATCGTCAGCGGCCCGTGGGTGTAGTAGCTTTCGCCCTCGATCAGTCTGCGATACCAGCCCAGCTTGCTGCGGCGCCAGGCCGGGAACCAGCGTGCCCACACGTCGGCCAGTGTGTGCGCGTACGTCGCCAGGAGTGCTGTGGGGACCAGCAGTTGGACTGCTACCCGTACGCCGCGATTTCCCCTGGAGCTTCTCAAGGTTCCGGCAATGTTTCTGCGGCCCAACCACGGGTGGCCGGGAGAGTTGGCGGAGCGTGAAACCACAGGGTTATAGGCCCCCGATAGGCCGAACACCCCGACAAGTTGGATTTAGTCTGGGCTTGGATAGGGGCGATCCCGGGGCGCATTTCAGGGCCAGTTTTCGGCTTTGTGCCTATAATAGGGTGGTCGGAAGCCCGTGGGGGTCACCCGGGCGACCGGGCCTCGGGGCATGCGAGGCCATCAAGTCATTTTGAAGGCGCCATGACGGCGCCTGCCCGTCCGGGCCGGTGAGGTCCGACGGGTCAGGGGACAGGCAAGGCGGGGCCTCTCCGAACGGGGAAGGTCCCTTTTTTATCGAATACGGGCCGCTGGGGTCCGCCGGGCCTAATGAATCTACAGCGGGGGTCGGCGTGTTGGCGCCCCGCGGGAAACGAAATGGGGGACGTGACCGTGGCAGTGAAACCGGCATCGAGCGAGAAGCCCCGCAAGTCCAGAATCCTCCTGGTGGATTGTTACGCAGTCGTCCGCCGGGGCCTGCACGATCTTATCGCCGAGGTGCCGGACATGGTCGTCTGCGGCGAGGTGGACAGCCTCGCCGACGCCCTCCGGGCGGTGGACAAGCGCAAGCCCGACGTGATGGTGATCGACATCGGCCCGGGCGATTTCAGCGCGATCGATCTGGTGGCCGACTGCAAGGCCCAGCATCGGTCGGTGAAGGTGGTGGTGCTGACGCTGAACGAGGAGTCGCTGTACGTCGAGCGTTTCCTGCGGGCGGGCGCCGACGGGTACGTCACCATGTCCGAGCGCGCCGACGAGGTGATTGAAGCCATTCGCCGGGTGCTGGGCGGCGAGGTGTACCTGAACGGCCGGATGGCGTCATTGATGTTCGCCTGCATGCTGGGGGATAAACGGTTGGCGACGGACAAGGTCCACCGGCTCAGCAACCGGGAGCTGCAGGTGTTCGAGATGATGGGCCGAGGGATGAGCACGCGCGAGATTGCCCAGAAGCTGCACCTGAGCATGAAGACGATCGAATCACACCGGGAGCACATCAAGAAGAAGCTCCACGTCGACGACGCCAGTCACCTGCTTCACCAGGCATTTCTCTGGACCGAGGGCCACGCCAACAGCGAGGCCGCCCAGCTCTCCGCCGGCCAACGGCGGCGCTGACAGCCCCCGCTCGCGGGCCGATCCGGCTAATGCCTCAGACATGCCCCCACCCCTGAGTGGAATCCCCTCTACGCCAAAAGCGGTGTGAGTGGCCATTGGTCCGGGCCGGTCCGCCCGCCTATATCTCTTGTGAAGGCTGACCGGCACCCAGCGGCACGGGGAGGCCGGCGGCGGCTCCGTCAGCCGGGGAAGCTGCTCACCAAGTTCTCAGCGCCGGCGATGGGACGCTGGGCCTTGGCAGTGTTGTCACGTCATGAGTCTTGGACGGGGCCAGCCCGTAGTGGTTGTGGGGAGCAGGGAGGAAGCTCGATCCCGCGCGGGGCCGGCGCACGTCGCGCACGGATGCCCCAGGACGGTTTGGCAAGGGTGTTCGTGCGCTCACTGGACCTGGCCGGCCTCAGCCGGCCCTTGGGAATACAGAAGGCGGATCATGTATACGAAGGGCCGCAGGAAGAGCACGATTCGTTTCTCGCTCAAACCCCCCGCTCACGTCAAGACCGTCCAGTTGGCCGGCGACTTCAACAACTGGGTCCCCGCGCGGATGCGAAAGCTCCCGGACGGCACGTTCGTCTCGACGGTGCGCGTCCAGCAGGGGGGTTCCTATCAGTACAAGTACGTCGTGGACAGCCAGTGGACGACGGATCCGGACAACGGCGAATACGTTTCAGGCCCGGTGGGGATGAATTCGGTCGCAATGCTCGAGTGACCGCCTCGGCAGGCGGCGGGCCGGCGATGCCGTCGGCCTTCCAGGGGCAACAGGGGTCTACAAGACAGTAGGGGGAGTCCCATGACGGCGACTCTGACGCGGCTGCGGCGGCCGCCGGCAAGCACGCCGGCGGGGAAGCTCGCCTCTCCCGCAACGACCGGGCTGTCCGATGGACAGCGGGAGTTGCTCGCGAAGGTCCCCGATGAGGTGGACCACGTTACGCACGAGTCGTTCGAATTGCCCGAAACGGAGCAGCGACTCTTCGGGCCCGACGCGCCCACTGTCGAGGTGCCCCTGTGGATGCCAGCCGGCCTGGCGACCAGCGGCACGACCGTGGCCCGGCGAGCGTCCCTCACGAGCGAGCAGGAGATACTCCTGTTCCTCAGGTACAATTACGCCCGCTTCCGGCTGGGTAAACTGCTGGCCAAACCCCGGGCAAAGTCCCACCCCAAGTCCGTCCGGGAGGTCCTCGCCTGGCACGCACGCGCCATGAGCGTCCGGTCCAGCCTGGTCCGGGCGACGCTTGCCTTGGTGTACGCCATGGCCAAGCGGGCGCACATCTCCAACGTGGAGTTCACCGAGTTGATCAGCGAGGGCAACATGGCGCTGCTCCGCAGCGTCGAGAAGTTCGACGTCACCCGCGGCGCGAAGTTCTCCACCTACGCCTGCCGGTCGATCCTCAAGAGCTTCAGCCGGCTGGCCAAACGCATCCAGCGCCAGCGGAAGAACCTGCCCATGCACGCCAGCCCCAACCTGGATTACTACGACGGGCACGTGGCCAAGCACGAGACGCGCTGGATGGAGTCCCTCGAAACGCTGCGCGAGATCCTCTGCAAGAATCTGGCCAGCCTCAGCGAAGTGGAGAAGATCATCGTCACGGAGCGGTTCGCGTTGGAGACCGGTGGCAAGGGCCGGACGCTCTCGCAGGTGGCGGATATCGTGGGGTTGACCAATGAGCGGGTCCGTCAGCTTCAGGTGTTGGCGTTGCGGAAGATCCGCGCCGCCCTGGAGCGGCACCTGCTGTCGCCGGTGCTTGGGGGGGTGTCGCAGGGCCCACTGCCCCAGCCCGTGCGGCCGAGGGTGAGGCGCAAATCGAAATCGAATTAGCTCGCCGGACCAGGCGGGTCGTCGGCCGCCTGCGTCATGAAACCGGCCCCCGGGGACGGGCGGACCGTCGGACGTGAGAGAACATGGCAGTGTGGGTGACGGTCGGGGCGCCGGGATCAGCGTTCGCCGGACGGCCTGACCCGTGCGCGCCGTCCGGACCGGACCATCCCCTGCGCAGGCCGTTGGGGCCGAATCTTCAGTTGTCCTCCTGTCGGGAGCCCGCGTGCCGACGGCGCGCGCCCGGACCGAAAGGCAGACCATGAACCAGGGCGACGCGGACAGCAAGCTCGACAAGCTGGAGGGCAAACTCAGCCGGCTTCGCCGCAACGCCTCCCGCCGGTCGGACCTCTCGGCGACGGTGATCCAGGAGGTCCTGCGCGAGCTTCAGACCGGTCTGGAAGAGCTGCGCGTCATGGAGGAGGAGATCCGCCTCCAGAACGACGAGCTGCTGATGGCCCGCCAGATGAACCAGCAGCAGCGGCGGCGCTACAACGAGCTGTTCGACCTGGCGGCGGTGGGACTGCTGGTGACGGACGCGAGCGGGATCATCCGCGAGGCCAACCGCACCGCCGGGGCGATGCTCGGCATCTCCCCGCGCCTGCTGGCGGGCAAGCCGCTGGTCGAGTTCGTCGCGCCCGACCAGCGGAAGGACCTGGGCTACCAACGGGCCCGCGCGTGCGAGTTGCGTCGGGTGGACGGCTGGCGGGTCCGGCTCCAACCGGCGGATGGCCCGGCGCTGCTGGCGAACGTGAGTATCGCCGCGGCGGTCGATGTGCCCCCGGACGCTGGCGTGAGCCTGCGATGGACGATCCAGGACATCTCGGCCCTGGAGCGCGGTTAGTACTACTACGACAGATCGTGAAGTCGTGAATTCGTGAACTCGTAAATGCGATGCAGCATCTGATGTGTGCGGGCATGCGGCCGACACAGGCACAACCATGCCTGCAAACTCCGCAGGCACCTGCCCGCCCTTGGCAGGTAGGCGGGTGCCACCCGCCATCGCAACTTTGGCCCGCGCAAAGCGCCAGTGCCGTCCTGAGAACGAATTCACGAGTTAACGAGTTCACGAATTAACGAATTAACGAGTTAACGAATTCACGAAGTGTCGTTGTGCCTTCAGACGGAGCTTAGCGGATGGCCCGGTCGATCCATCCGCCTCCGAGCAGGCGATCCCCCTGGTAGATCACGGCCGCCTGGCCGGGGGCCACGGCCAGCACCGGCTCGTCGAACGTCACCTCGAAGCGCCCCTCGCCGCCCACGCGCACCCGCCCGGGCGTGCCGGCGTGGTTGTAGCGGATCTGGACGATTGCGGTCAGCTCCTCCCCCGGCTGCGGGGGCGGGACGTGCCAGTTGGCGCCGCTGGCGGCCAGGCCCGTCGAGACCGCCTCCCCACGCGGCCCGACGGTCACCGTGGCAGTGGCCGGGTCGATGCCCGTGACGTACACCGGCCGGCCCAAGGCCACCCCAAGCCCGCGCCGCTGGCCGATCGTGAAGTGGCCCACGCCCGCGTGTCGGCCCAGCACCGCCCCGGAAGAGTCCACGATGTCACCCGCACGCAGCGCCTCCGGCCGCCGACGGCGAAGCACCTCGGCGTAGTCCCCGTCCACGAAGCAGATCTCCTGGCTGTCGGGCTTGTCGGCCACCACCAGGGCCAACTCCGCCGCGATGCGCCGGACCTCCGCCTTGTCGGCCAACTCCCCGATCGGCAGCAGCATGCGCGCCAGATGCTCGCGCGCCACGCCGAACAGGGCGTAGGACTGGTCCTTCTTGCCGGCCCGGGCGATGGCCCCCGCGCCGTCTCGGCGGACGATCCGGGCGTGGTGGCCGGTGGCGACGTAGCGGGCGCCCAGCGCGTCCGCCCGCTCGATGAGCATGCCGAACTTGATCAGCGTATTGCACAGGATGCAGGGGTTGGGGGTGCGCCCGGCGGCGTACTCGTCGGCGAAGTAATCGATGATCGGCGCGAACTGGCGGGCGGCGTCGAGTACGAACAGGTCGATCCCCAGCGCGTCGGCCACGCGGCGGGCGTCGGCGGCGTCGGCCGGCGAGCAGCAGCCGGTGGTCTCGTGGTCCACCCCGACCGTCCCCCCCAGGCACAGGAATACGCCCGTCACGTCGTAGCCGGCTTCGCGCAGCAGATACGCCGCCACGGAACTGTCCACCCCGCCGCTCATCGCCGCCAACACCTTTTCGCGCGTTACTGTCATCGGTCCCATTGTACCGGCCGGCCAAACCCCTGGACAACCACGCCGACTGCCGGTAGCTTTCCTGCAGCCTGCTCGCCTGCACGAACTTGGCTTGAAAGGGGACCGCCATGACCCAAGTGCCGCCGCCCGTTGCTCCCCCCGCTCCCGCGCCTCCCGCGGCCGGAAAGCCCTCCCGCCTGCCCGTGGCAGCACTGGTGCTGAGCATCCTGGGCATTCTTCCATGCCTGGGGATTCCGCTGGCGCTGATGGGGATCATCCTGGGCATCGTAGCCCTGACCAAGAACGTCAGGTCCAAGGGCCTGGCCACGGCCGGCATCGTCGTGGGCGTCGCCGCCGTGATCATCAGTCTGGCCCTGACGGTGGCTATTCTGGTGCCGGCCCTTGCCCGCGCCCGCGAGGTGGCCAAGCGGACGCTCTGCGGCG